>Ga0214923_10005204_pt1 | contig 15238 bp, 16 predicted proteins | sample LL1510_MetaG_FD_177993 | JGI IMG/M metagenome (GOLD analysis project Ga0214923, IMG submission 177993) | Freshwater microbial communities from Lake Lanier, Atlanta, Georgia, United States - LL-1510 | ecosystem: Environmental > Aquatic > Freshwater > Lake | place: USA: Georgia | collected...
CTTCCACAAATTCATTTCCTTAATCATTTTATCGCTAATAAACCACCCTCTTTCCGCAATCCACACACTCTCTTTAAATCCATTCGACTTACACCACATTTTAAATCACTCACACTACATTTTGACGGTCGCCGTATTATATATACTCGTTATTGATTAGTATATATAATTACATAATATCCAGGTATAAAAAATTGAAGCCAAATAATCCATATATAATGTATATAAGAAAACAACACAAACACAGTCAACTTATATCAACATGTCCACCAACGCCACCAACGCCAACAATATCGGGAAAGATACCGTGTTTCTCACCCTAAGCATGTCTTGTGACACATTTTGGGATTACGAGACGGAGTTATATGTAGACAGGACACAATATTCAAGAAAATATACCAATCGACCGGAGGAGGAGGCGTTTCAAACACTGTCACAATTTCTGTGCCTCCATATGAAGAAACATATTGAGGATGAGTTAATCAACGAAGGGAAACGTGATATGCTTGCAAAACTGGAGGAGGTATTTCCTAAATTTCATATTCATGGACAAACTTCGCACGAAATCTTGTACCCCAATGACCCGACAAATTCAGACCACTGCCGCGGCGACGGAAAAATCTTCATTTGTACGCATTGCTAACTTGTTGGGTTTTGTATAGATTAGGGGGTATTTTTTGTGGAATTTTTATTCACTTTTTGAAGCAGCAGACTCAAGTTGATCCGCTTGTTTATAAAGTCTTTCTGCTAAATCCTTGTTTTTTTCAACACCTTTACCTTTCTTATACATGAATGCCAATTTGCGTAAAGCAATTGTATCACCCCTTTCCCCAGCATCTTCTAAGTATTCCCTAGCCTTTATTAGGTCCTGATCAACACCTTTACCTTCCTCATACATGGATGCCAATTTGCGCATAGCACTTGTATCCCCAACTTTTACCGCTCTTTCGTAAAATTTTACAGCTGCTGTATAGTCAATTTTATAATGTTCATTTCCATTGTAATACATATCACCCATCTGGTTATTAAGCTGAGCACTCGTACGATCTTGATCAGACATCCCAATCATCCCTCCCCTTTGTATCCGCGAATACCGACGCGTCGGGCGTCTTCTACCTTTTCCTAAACTTTTACGCTTAATTGTACGTCGCAAATTTTTCATACTTTTACGTACTACTTTTGTACGACGACGATGACCTGATTTTTTTTTCATAATTTATATATTAGCTAAATATTAATATTTAAAAATATTCAAAGAGTATTATTCTACAACTTTAGAATTTTGTATGAAAGATAATTTTTTAAGTTGTATGTTATCGTTGTTGCTCCGAAAAATACCAACAGCATTGAAAAAGGGGATACAGGTTTGCTTTTTAGCCCAAAATATATCATAAGTGGACCAATTAAAAATATATCAAGTAGTCTTATTGTTTGTGACTTTGTACCTTGTGTTGATATGTACCCGATAAATAAACCCACTGCAATTATTATGTATGTGAAAAATGTCATATTAATAAAATATAAAGAGATTTTTTTTCATGAGTTAGTATATACCTATATATCTATTCATGTCTAGCGCTAATGCTGCTTCGGACGTTTCCAAATCACCTTTAGATTATGTACTAGAAAGTGAGGAAGTTGAAGTTGATGTAGAGTGTACTGAATATGGTAAACAAAAAGGAGGAGCACCCGATATAAGTATCGATGAGATAACGATACTTGTTATTTTATTTCACGGAACTGTACGAATAACAGAAATTCCTCGTGGTGGTTATACTGGAGTACCTATAGATGTTAGCAAATTATCAAGCATTGAAAACTTAGCATATTTAGCTCTTGCTCCTACGGGGTTGTCTAATATAGGGACTAACGATGAGTTAACTGCATATAAAGAATTTACTCAATGTCAAACTCAACGTATAATCGAAAGTAAAATTTTTGAAAGTGGTATATTCCAAGATTCGATTAAAACGTCGCTTCAAAAAATAGAAAAAAAAGCAGATGAACTTGTAACTGAAAATGCAAGTCAACCTGTGAGTCAACCTGTAACTGAAAATGCAAGTCAACCTGTGAGTCAACCTGTAAAAAAGAGAAAAGATGAAGTGCAGCAGGCTATAGGTATTTTTTCCAAAATCTGTACATACTGTTTCCATTTTTTAAAAAAATCTGAGTCATTATTATTACAATTACGTCACTTGCTTCCCAATTATAAATTTACTAATAATTTTACCGTTTGCAAAAGTGTAAGAGCAGCTTCGTTATCAGGAGGAAATGGTATAAATCTTTTAAAAGGTGGTACAAAAAGAGGACGTATTCCTATTCCTATTCCTCCACTTTCTATGAGTTATGATATGTTTGTATTAATGCTTAACGAATTACGATTAAAAATAAAAGATTTTGACTCTAAAAGAATTCCAAAATTATGTGCACAACAATTATCATGTATAGACACCATTAAGGAACCTAAACTCCATGGGTACCGTGAAACACTCAAACAGACACTTGGAAATATGGAAGAAAGATGTCGCAGTCTCCATATATTAAAAGGTTTTGGTACAACTAAATTACCAAGCTTTATAAATAAAGATTTATCGTATAATTCATCACCTACGGAAGATGGAAAAAGTACAGTGGACGCAGACAAAAATATGGGTGTTATAAAACTGCAATTTAGAATTGACAGTTCAGGAAAAGTCGAATGTAATGATAAACCGTATGATCCACTCGTCGTAATGAAAGCAATCACACCCTACGAACCAAAAGACTACGATGGTGTATATTGGAGCAATATGGAAGCGTGTATACAGCATTGTACCGAAGATGATCACCCCCGTTCAAAAACAACATTTGTTATTGATTTAACTTGTTCAAGTGTTCTTGGTGGTAGTGATGCCGTAATTAAACAGCCCGAACCTGGCAACGGAGACATTACATACACCGGTGGTGGTAAACGAATTAAAAAAAAATCAGGTTCAAGGAAAAAGACAAGAAGAGTAAAAAATAAGTCAAGAACTACTAGATATATAAGGAATCGAAGAAACAGATTAAAGAATAATAAAAGAACAAAAAAAAGTAGAAAAACAAAAACCAGTAGAAAACACTAGTATCATTATATGTAAATATTTCATATAGATAATAAAATTGAAAAGTATTAAATATAATGATATATAATAATATAACTCAGCAATCAAAGAGCAATGTCTTCTTCTTCCGCCGCATCTCCGTACTTTCAAAATTCGCAATATTATCAACATAACCCGCAGTATAATCCGAATTATAATCCGCAATTCTATACCCCATTGGTAAATGTTCCCACAATGAACCGTCTCCCAAGTCACGGAGAGCTTGCCGCATCAGTCGATCTTTTAATCGCCCACATAACGAAAATCACAACCCGTCTAGACCGCATAGAGTCTCGCGTCAACGACTGGGTAAATCTCGAGTTAGCAGAGCGCATGGTAAATGCCGAAAAACGCATGGATACTCTCGCTATGCAGCAGAATGAAAATGCTACAAAAATAGCCTCGACGAATATAGAACTCGACTATGCATTTGATTCCATAAAATATGCAAATGAGCGCATCATTGACAATGAAAATGCAATAGACAGAATCACCGATATTATATCAAAACACGAATCGAAGCTCCGCCATGCAAAACAAAGGTCACGCGACAATTCCAAAAAGTGTGCCGAGATTGGCGTCTTGCGTCGGCGCATATCCAAGGTGGAAGATTTTAACACCGAATTTGCCGAATGTTTCGAAACACCTTCGCAGCTTAGGGGTATAGTTACAGAGATAAGTAATCAAGTGGAGGAGTGCGATAGGACGTTATCGTATATGGTGAAGTATGGTTGTGAGCAGAAGTCGATATATGATATATTGAACCACTCGAATGGGTGCGATGACGAGAATTACGGATTGGATGCATTGAATAACGTGCAGGAATTCTTTGCGAGCTATGAGGGCGAGGGCGATACCGTCGAGAACCCTTTGGAATGGTCGTCATTGGCACTTGAGGAGGAAGCGGAGGCTGAAGAAGAAGACGATTTTGAGAAGTTGTGATAAATATCATCTTATATAAAATTGATGTTCATAGTACAGGTAAATATATATATATTAGTTTTTAATGTCAAACACTAATATATACGTACTTCTCCTTGAGAAAGGGAAATATTATATTGGTAAAAGTAATGATGTTTTCAAACGGTGCATGGAACATTTTGAAGGGAGCGGTTCTTGTTGGACGAAAAAATATAAACCATTAAAGTTGGAAAAAACGATAGAAAATGTGTCACCATTTGAAGAAGATAAAATAACAAAAGAATATATGTTAAAGTATGGTATTGAAAATGTTAGAGGAGGAACATATACTCAAATAGAACTTACGGAAAGTCAAATCAAGTTAATAAACAATGAGCTAAGAGGAGCTATGGATGAATGTCTGAAATGTGGAAAAAAAGGACACTTCGCTTCAGAATGTGTATACCATAAACAAAATAAAAATAGTTGTGTTGTTCCAGCTGATGATGACGATGACGAAGATGAGTGGGTTTCCGACAATGATACTGATAGCGATAATGATGATGCAGGAGGTTATGTTTGCGATAAATGTGGTAAAACGATTAAAGATGAGTGTAGCTATTATGAGCATATAAGTGTATGTAAAGTAGGTAAAGTCGGTAAAGGTAATACATGTTTCCGTTGCGGAAGAAAGGGGCACTATGCAACAAACTGTTATGCAACGACTCATGTAAAAGGATATTATTTACATTCTAACTAAAATAAAGTTTTACACTAGATTATTTTTTATCTAAGAAGTCGATAGCGGAGATGAGGATTTGTTCTTGTTCGGACAATTTTTGAAAAATGAGTACCTTGTCGAACTTTACAATAATGGGGCGTCGATACCTGTTATTGCATACAATACAAGCACCATCTTCATTGAGGAATGTATTCACTGTAATCGCGCCCTTTGTGAGCTTGATTTCTGCTGTCTCCGTATTTAGTGGTATCCATCGTATATATCGCCCGAGTTGAAGGTCGTTTAGTTCATTGATATATCGGTACTCTTTAAGACGTGCATGTAGGTCTTTTAGTTCTTTTCCTGAAAGTTGTAATTTTTGTAGGATGTCGTTTTTTTCCTTTTTTATTTTAGATGTGGTTAATCCTGCAACGCCGGTATTATTTTCATTATCGAGGGCTTTAAGAAGGTCCTCAACATTTAGACTCATAGATGCGAAGGGTGGTGTATATATAATTATTATAAAATGTTTAAATGGATAAAAGTAATATTGTAAATAATATTATTCCAAAAATATTATTCCGATAATATTTTATCAATAGTATATATAATGTATAAAAAAAAGTATTTAGGCGTGGTATCAATAGTCGTCATTGTTGTTGTTATTTTTCTTATTTATAATTTTGTAAAAAACTCTAATAGTGTGCGAGACCGGTTATCTGAAAAAACAGCCCAAGCGCTAGTTTTATCGTGCATGGATTTTAGGTTTGTAAATGATACAGTTATTTTTTTAAATAAAACCCATAAAGACGATTATAACAAATTTTCATTGGCAGGTGCAAGTTTAGGGTACAACCAAGATAAATTCAAAGAGTGGGGTACTACATTTGATAAACACATTGAGTTGTCAAAAGACTTACATAATATTAATGAAATTGTTGTAGTAGATCACATGGATTGTGGTGCCTATAGAATATTATATGACAGTCCGAATATGTCGAAAGAAGAGGAGTACGAACTTCATCGAAAAAATTTAAATAAGTTTAGAGAATTGATACATAAGAAACATCCGTCTCTTAAAGTCACAATGCTTTTGGCAAACATCGATGGTTCAATCATTCCTATATAAATGAAGTAAAATGTTTAAACTGTTAATTTTTAATATTACAATTAAAAATTAATTATCGTGATAATCAAATTAGAATATTAAACCATCATATAAAACATTAATAATAACAATATACATATATAGATTCAAGTGATGTTTGATTCATGTTATTCGATTAACATACTACTTTTGCTAGGAGTTGGATGGTGTCTGGTATGGTGGATATATAACTATTTCATTCGAACACCGTCATTCCATCCAATGGGGGAGATTTTAATACACGTTCCTCCATCGATTCAAAATTTGACCCCACATGTGTCATTGAATCCGAAAAAGAACGACCCAAAACTATTAAACATTGATGGTTGGAGTATTGGTCATATCATGGTTTATGTATCAATCGGTTTATTTTTCCCTGGAAAATATCTTGCAGTATTAGTTATATCGATTTTATGCGAGGCTTACGAATATGCAGTAGGTTGGCGCGCAAGATGGTTACTCGACCCGGTTGTAAACATGGTAGGATATATTTTAGGCTCTCTACTTGAAAAATATTATAAAATGGATTTTTACAAACGTATGAAAACTATGTTAATGTTTCACCATATAGGATGTTCATTTTCATTAGTCACGGTACTACTACTAATACTATTTGTAAATCAACCACAGTTCATGAAACACGACTTTTACTAATATGCATCGGTTCTTTAAGCCGGTTTGAAATATATATTGCGCAAAATACTTAAAGCCGTCGCCGCCGTCGCCCGTCCATTCAAAAAAACGTCGGATTTTATAAAATACAAAAGATCCCCCAAAAAGTGGGTGAAAAAATGGCGAAAAAGGGTGAAAACAAAAACCCCTCATTTTGGGACATAAATTGAATTTTGGTCGCGGGGCGTATTCAAAACATCCCCGAAAATCCGCCATCCCTGTTTTTGCGAAAAGATGTTCCCCAAGATTTGCCCCATCTTTTGCAAAAAATACGCGTTCCGCCCTATTTGCAGCATAATGCTCACGTTTTAATAAATATAATAAAAAGTATTCAAAGCATAAAGGTAACCCGCGGAAAATGGGCAGGGCGGACGCCGAAGAAGTGATGATGTATAAAAATTTCAAATCTCTGCGGCGTTTTTCAAAAAAGGACAAAAATAAATGTCCATTTTTGAAAAGTGGGGGTAGACTTTTGAAAAAAACATCGACTTCGTCACTCAGACCATAATGGTCTAAATCACTTTTTTAAGTTGAAAATTTTGTTACGATAATTTTTTTAAGATTTTAATATCTTATAATAAAAGGATTTAGGAACTTTTTTGTATACTAAATATATAATAAGATTATTTTAAGATTATTTTAAGATTATGCCCAAAACAGACATTGACTACACGAATACCATTATTTATAAAATAACTTGTAAAGACCCCACGGTTACAGATGTGTATGTTGGACATACGACTAACTTTGTTCAAAGAAAACATGCTCATAAGCAGAGCTGTACAAATACGAAGTCACGTAACTATAAATGTAAACTATATGACGTGATAAGAAATAACAATGGGTGGGATAATTGGAACATGGAAATAGTTAATTTTTTTAATTGTAAAGATGCTTATGAAGCTAGACAGAAGGAGCAAGAATATTTTATTTTACTTAATGCAACGCTTAATAGTGTTGAGCCATTACCATTACCAAAACCAAAACCAAATAATGTTACTATGGATATTAAGGAGTGTGAAGAAAAAAAAATATATTACTGTGAACACTGCGATATTCATTGTTATACCAATGATTTATTAAATAAGCACAATGATACGAAAAAACATAATGCAATAGTTTCGGGACAAAAACCACGACCAGAAGTAAATCATAATAAAAATATAGTAGGTTTTTCTTGTCAACCCTGTGGTTTCAAATGTTACAAAGAATATAATTATAAAGCACACCTTGCAACCCCCAAACACGCAAAGTTTACAAAAGTTTACAAAAGTTTACAAAAAACTGCCGTTACTGACCCTACTAATATCATCAAGTGCAAGTGTTCAAAAACATACACAACGCGTATGGGGCTTTGGAAGCATAAGAAAAAGTGTCCGATTGCAAATGATAAAACAAATGATAAACAGGATGATAAACCGGATGATAAAACAACTGATGTAATATCGTCAGATTTAAAAGATTTTCATAGCATGGATAAGGATGGTCTTATTCTAAAATTATTAAAAGACAATGAAGAGATTCGTCAGATTCTGAAGGAAATTTTACCCAAGATAGGTAACAACAATACTATCATAAATAATAATAATAATAATACAACAAACAATAATAATAACATGACGAACAATTTCAATTTGAATGTATTTCTAAACGAGCACTGCAAAGATGCGTTGAATATATCCGAGTTTGTGGATTCACTGAAGATAACATTTGAGGATTTATTATACTCGAAGAAGAATGGGTTAGTGGAGGGTATTAGCAATGTGATGATACGAGGATTGAAAGAGTTGGATATTTATAAGAGACCGATACATTGTACGGATAGGAAGAGGGAGACGATGTATATAAAGGACCACGAAAAGTGGGAGAAGGATGAGACGCATGAGATAATGAGAAATACGATAGAGAAAATAGCGGATAAGGAGAGAACGGCGTTGCAGATATGGACGGAGGAGAATCCGGATTGGATAGAGACGGAGCGTAAGCAGCTGGAGTATTTAACAATGTTGAGGAATGTATCAGAGCCGATAGAGGATGACGCGAAGAATGGTAGGAAGATAATAAGGGCGGTCAGTCGCGAGGTCATTGTTGACAAGAAGGAGTTGGATATGTGAGATACGAGATGTGGGACATGAGACATGAGTCACGAGACATGACACGTTACAGAAGCGTGAGATTCATCGAAATTCGCATGATATAAATATAAAATACATATATGATTCTATCACGAAATAACATGATAAAATCATAATATCTTATCATATGATATGACATGATATGATATGACATGATAAGTGTTTAATCCGGTGTAGAACTAAAGCATGCAAACTTGTGAAACCATTTTTTTTTGGGTTTTACGACAACGGTATTACCTCCGCTGTATCCGCTGTCTCCGCTACTCGTGGTACTGATTCTAGTGTTTCCATCAATCATACCCCCGCCTTCTATATAATTGACCATTATTTTTATAATATGTCTCCGCAAGTCGTCGTGGACACTTGTTCTCATCATAATCCCTTTTTTTTTGACATGAAATTCTGTATTATTTTCCATTTCGATAATAAAATTGCATTCTTTTACATCTCCGATTACACGATATTTACGTATTTTGCCACTACATAAAATGCTTTCTTTTGTATCGACTCCGACTCTTATACTATGGTCAACGATATCAATTGATAGGTCATTTGAAATAATAATATCTATAATCGGAATATAAAATGGTAAAACAATCGGTTGTCGTTCTTCTTCTTCATTTTTGAATAAACGATTTGCGTCATTGCCATTGCCATTGATATTGATAATATTCTCGCTTGTGTATGGATAAAAGTAATTCCCCAATTTTGAATTATCATTTGAATTTCGATGAATCTCACGCTTCTGTAACTTCTCATGATTATCCATTCTCTTTATCGCTGCGTTATCTATGGCATCGGTGGGTCCCGAACCGCCTGTAAATTTCGTATAGTTCGTATGTGGCGTAGAAGCCAAACTCGTATAGTTCTTCATACAAACTATATAATATGTAAGAATACTTTCTTTTCCTTAATCCATAGTTTTATATTTCTATTTCTATTTTTCCATTTTCATTTTCTATTTTTCCGCGAATAGAAAATTGAAATGAAATAAAACCATAATATTGAAAGCAGCGACAAAAACAAAGTATCAACATGAACGGAAACACCAACAATACCACCGGAAACACCAATACCAAGACCCAAAAAACTACCGAGGAATACAACAGGAGCATCTATGCCACCAAAAGAGGCGAGTACGGATTTCACCATTTTCAGGACCCCGAGTACCAGAGCGCGTTCGAACACCGCGAAACAAAATACAGACTGGCGTATTTGCTGAAGGAAGCCTACGACAAACAAGAACTCCTGCGCAAGATTCGTGCAGACATGAAACGCGAATACCTGACACGCAAGAGACAAATGAAGGAGCTCGAACAATACCAAGCGGGTCTCTTTCGCAGTGCGGAGAGTAAGTTGCAGGAATACTACAGCAGCACAACAGGCGTCCATCTTGATTCGCTGCTCGGTCGGAGCGTCCGCGTGTCCCCTCCTCATATCGCGACGATACACCTTCCATTCCACGGCGATCTTCGCGCGAATGAAATTCACTTGAGCGAGGTGGATATGGGCGACCAGTTTGCCAAACTTCGCGAATTCCACTTCAAACTGCGCAGCGACAAGGAGAGTGAATTTCGCGAGGCGGAACGACAACAAGAGGAAGAAGAAGAACGAGAGCGAAGATTCGAAGAACAAGCACGAGAAGAAAGACAGCAGAGATTGAGTTCCTGGATTGCGACACTTCCGCCTTATCGGCGTTGGACCTACTTCCTCACGGACGACGAGCAAGAAATCATTGACGTGGCTGAACTAGCCGAGGCGGAGTACGAACAGGCGTGCAGCGAAGGCAACAAGTGCTGGATGGAGTCTTGCCGAGCGAAGATGGAGCGTGGCGCTAGCATCCGCAAGATGAAAATCTGGGAAGTGATGACACCCGAAGAGCGCGAGGTCGACTTGAAAGAGTGCGAACGACGCATACAGAAATACGGAGTAGACACCCGCTACACGACCATGCATGCACTGGAAACGGAAACCGAGGAACAAACGGCGGAAAGGGAAGAACACGAAATGCGCTGCCAAATGCTTCACGACGAGAAAGAGTTCAGACAGATGCTCGAGGATGATGGTCTTGTCGTGCCGCAGCTCAATGACGTGGAAGCTCAAGAGCCAACAGCGTTCGTCACATGCGGCAGCATCGCGAAGAGCAAATCGTCCGCCTCCGCCAAGAAAGCAGCCAAAGCTCGTATCGCCAAGCAACAGAAGAACAAGCCAAAGTACGTTCCCTTCGACATTCATTCGGTGCAAAACGTCAAGGTCGATAGGGAAGATGTGGTCGTAATCAACCTACCAAAGAAGGTCCTGCAGGGAGAGTCGCGCGAAGCCATCAAGCGTTTCAATCGGAAATGGAACAAGAATAATGCTCTGGCAAAACAGTCGAACGCGCGCGGAACCGGAATTCCCAACATCTATGTACCCAAGAAGTGGGACTGCAACAGCTACAGCGACGACGAGTAAAGGAACAACAACGGATGAGACAAGGTGAGGCAAGGTGAGATAATATCAGGTAAGTGTGTGTGTGTGTGTGTGTGTGCTAACACTTTTTTTGTGAAGAAAGACAAAATGAATGAAAATAATGAAAATAGTTAAATCGTTATAAATGGATATAAAAATAAAAAATAATATATGTAAAGAATAAAGAGCGACAGCGTAGTACCAACGCGACATAATGGTTATGGAGAATTTTACGAATTACAATATGTATGAGAACCGTGCAAGTAAGTTTAGCGATGGAATAATGTATCATAAAATGCAAGAGAAAGAGCAAGAGACGTCGAATCCTAGTGAGGGAGGCGCCGATACCGCCACTAGTAAGGAGAGATTTTTTTATGCGACTTATAATCCGCAAACGCATTATTCGTCGAATCGGTCGTATTATGCGGAAGGGATAAGTGTAAGTAAATATGAGAATAATCCTAGCGAAGGGTCTTTCGTACATATCGTAAATCGTATACGAAAGTTGTTTTGTTGTGGGTGATGTGGCGATGTGTGATAATATATTGTTGTTTATTGTAAAACTACTTAGAAACAACAATATATATTTTATTTAGACACTATGCGCTAAATTCCGCCCCCACGGTCCGTTACCATGCAGACCCCCAGCCTCCTCCACCGAGAGCGGCATTTGCAGCCATTGGTTCGACGTATTCGGGTACGAATCCTCCGTTCATGTCGTTGCCGCCGCCGCCCATAGATACGGGTCCGGGAGTAAATGGTTGTTGTACCATTGGCATGGGACCTGCTACGGGTATAGGTGGTGGAGGACTATGTTGCTGTGTCATACCTTCTGTGCGTTGAGCTGAGCCTGCATTGCCGCTGCCTGCATTTCCTTTGTTATTGCCATTATTTTTATTATTCTTGTTGGGCTGTCTCTTGTCGCGGAATATTTCATCGGTTGCGAAATTAAATGGGCGAACTTCTCCTCCGAATTTTCGAATGAGGGCATCATCGATAAAGAAGAATTTATCAAAACGTTCCAACATGACGAGTGTTCGTTTCTTAAAACCGGTTTCGGTGATAAGCATAAAGAGAACAAAGATGATGACAATTGTAGTCAAGTTGATAGTTTCATAATACTTTCCACTATAGGTGGGGATGTAGTTGATTATTCTATCGATAAAGAATATACCGATAATCATGAATATCAACTCAATTACGGTGATTGTGAAGATGTATAGGGATGAGTCGCTCTCTTCTAAAGAAGGGAAGTATTTTTTAGTAAAATATACAAATAGTATAACGGGAACAATGGATAGAAGTGTATATTGAATAATATTCATTAAATCTTCTTGTTTAAATCTAGATAGTTTGAAGACATAAGTGAAGAATCCTTGATTTGTAATAGGTTTTATACTATCGTCGTCCATTTTATATATGAATTATATTAAGAAATTAAATAAATGAAAATGAAACAATTAAAATAATCGACTAAAGATATTTAAATGTATTGTTGATAATAGTAAGTATTAGAATATAATTATTTTAATTCTTATAATTCCGTTGAATGTTGAAAAATCTTGCTAAATATAATATGAAATGTAATTATAATAATAATAATAATAATAATAATAATAATAATAATAAATGTCTTGAATCGCGCGAACAACAGGAAGAACAGGAAGAACAGGAAGAACAGGAAGAACACGAACAACACGAAGAGTATCAATATTTAAATCTTATTCACGATATTTTAGAGAATGGCGAAATGGAGAAAGGACGTAACGGAGTTACTAAATCCGTGTTTGGTGCTTCAATGGTATTTTCTTTACGTGATGGCAAAATTCCAATACTGACGACAAAGCGTACAGCATGGAAGACCTGTTTTAAGGAACTGCTATGGTTTATTCGTGGAGATACAAGTAACGAAAAACTGCAAGAACAAGGAGTACATATATGGGATGGGAATGCATCGCGCGAGTTTCTAGATAGTAGAGGTCTATGCGACAATAAAGAGGGCGACCTTGGTCCCGTGTATGGGCATCAGTGGAGGCATTTCAATGCGCCGTATATTGGGTGCGATGCTGAATATAGTGGGAAGGGTGTAGACCAGCTGCAGCAAATCATAGACGTGTTGAAGAATCCTGACCCTGTTGCTAGGGCGAGCAGGAGGCTTGTATTAAGTGCATGGAATCCGTGTCAGCTGGATGAGATGGCGCTACCACCTTGTCACGTATTAATGCAATTCAATGTATCGGGTGGGAATAAGTTATCGTGTGCACTATATCAGAGAAGCGGCGATGTCGGACTGGGTGTGCCGTTTAATATAGCGAGTTATTCGGCATTGACGCATATTATTGCGAAACATACAGATTTAGAAGCATGCGAATTTGTGTATCATTTAGGGAATGCACATATTTATGAGGAGCATATAGATGCACTGAGGGGACAACTAAGTAGGAAGCCGTATGAGTTTGCGAGGATAGAAATACAAGAGACGAAAGAGAACCGTGAGAAAATAGAAAATTACCGTATTGAAGATATTAAATTGGTAGACTATAAAAGTCATGAAACGATAGTGATGAAAATGATTGCTTGATGCTTGATGCTTGATACCTAATGCTCTACATGAATGTATGTTTTTAGGAAAAGTGAATTGTTATTTTATGCAATAAAAAATAAAACAAGAATAAAATAACAATAAAATAACATAAATGATTGCGTATAAAAAGGTTTAAAAATACTATTATTAAGAAATATATAAGATTACTAAATAGAATGAGTAATAGCGCGTCAATATCAGCAGCAAAGAAGAGACGAGGAGGCGGTCCTCCGCCGATGGGAGGTCCTGGACAGGGACAGGGACAAGCAATGGGAATGCCACCTGGTTTGCCTCCAGGTTTGCCACCCAATTTCCGCCAACTTCCTCCGCATGTTCAGCAACAGTTATTTATGCAGTTACAGCAAAGGGCTGCCGCCGCGAAGTCGGGTCCTCCTCTACAACAGCAACCTCAACCGTCTATGCCTCCTGCACCAATTCAGACGAGAGTGCCGCCTAATCCTGTGCAAGGAGGTGTTGGTATTCCAAATAATACTCCTAGTCCATATACTGTGAATAATGTTATACACAATAGAGCGATGGTAGAGGTGAATGGTGTTCATATCCGTGACTTGCCGGTTAGTGCAGCGGGGTTACCATGTTCGCCATCAGGAGCCGCACTTCCACCGAATGTTTTATTCAAGTTGCATCATGATGAATTATTAAATATGGATGCGGTGCTTAACGAACATTCGAATAAAATACAAATGTTATTAAATCGCGTAGATAATGGTGTAGGTGTGACTGGAAGTGCATATACAGGTCCAGGGTCCTTATCATATAACATGAGTGACAATAGTAGTAGAAATATTACTGACTATGATAGCCTTGTAAATAATACTGCATTTATAACGAAGTTGCTGGATAATATATTGACGAATACAAATCTGTCTGATATCATTAATCAAATCGAGCCTCTTCAGAAAGAAAATGAGTCGCTACGCGCCTTACTAAATTCTCAGCAGACTACTTTAAATGAGTTATCCAGTCTTGTAATGAAACTTCTTTCCAATGGTATGCCTTCTTATAGTTCTTATAGTAGTAATGAGAATAATCATAATACACTAACAGATAATGGTATGTCAAGTATGTATGAACATAACAATGAACAATATACAGAACATATCCTCACTGATTATGATGCCAACAATGTAGATGATAGGTGTACTTTGACAGTTAAAGAATTGCATAATATCCCTGATGGAGAAGAGAATGATGAGGAGGTAGAAGACGTGACAGATGAGAAGCAAGAGGATAGACAGCATGTAGATAGTTAAGAGCTATAGAAGTATGAGAAGTATGAGAAGTATGAGATGCAACAGAAGCGTGAGATTAATCGAAATTCGAGGAAAAAAGAATAATATAAAACCCCCCCAAATTTTATATTATTATTATTATTATTATTATTATTATTATTATAAAACGAATGAGTATAAATTGACAAATATTAGTATAAAAATAATTTAGTAAAAATAAATATATTCCACTCGACATGAAAGAAGTTATAGC
>Ga0214923_10005205_pt1 | contig 15237 bp, 9 predicted proteins | sample LL1510_MetaG_FD_177993 | JGI IMG/M metagenome (GOLD analysis project Ga0214923, IMG submission 177993) | Freshwater microbial communities from Lake Lanier, Atlanta, Georgia, United States - LL-1510 | ecosystem: Environmental > Aquatic > Freshwater > Lake | place: USA: Georgia | collected 2015-10-15
TCAATCGCCTTTAACAGTACCGCCTCTCCCACCAACCCGCCTCTCGCACAGTTAACAATCTTCACTCCCTTGCGGCAAAGTTTCAGCCGCTCCTCACTCAAAATTCCTTTCGTCTCGTCCGTCATCGGCAAATGCATCGTGATGAAATCCACTTGAGGCAACAGGTCCTCCACCCGATCGATCAGCTCCACCTGCAAGCTCCGGGCCTTTCCAGCCGACAGATACGGATCGAACGCCATCACTCGCATCCCGAACGCGATCGCCCTTCGCGCCACCTCTCCTCCGATCCGACCCATTCCCAAAATTCCCAGCGTCTTTCCATTCAGCTCCGTTCCCTGAAAACTTTTCCGGTCCCACTGACCTGCCGACATCGAGGCATGAGCCTGGGGCAAATGCCGTGCCAGCCCTAAAAGAAGGGTGAACGCCTGCTCTGCCGTGCTTACCGTGTTTCCTGCAGGAGTGTTCATCACCACCACACCCTTTTCGGTAGCCGCATCGACATCCACATTGTCCACACCTACTCCAGCACGACCCACCGCCCGAATAGTAGGACACCCCTGCAAAACCGCTTTGCTGACCTGTGTTTGGCTGCGCACCACCAGTGCATCGCAACCCTTCAACTTTTCGAGAAGTTCCTTCTCCTTGAGCGTCGGACTTTCAATCACCTCGATCTGCGGACACGCCTTCAGCACATCCACCCCGCTGGGGGAAACCCCATCCGTCACAAAAACCTTATACTTGGCTGGCATTGAAAAGTTCTAGCAGAGACACACCGAAGGGCAACGCTCTCCCACCGCCATATTTCAACGCTCCCCCCTCACGCCAAGTCCGCTACCTTCGCTACGGATCTTGTTTTAAAAAGCCTTCCCGTCTTTACCCCGACCGACGTCTGGACTTAGCGCCCTTTGCGTGAGGAAATCCCCGTAAAAAGAAAGAGCCCCAGGACTTTCGCCTTGGGGCCCTTCTTGAAAATCCACCTAAATCAATTACGGGACGAGGGCTTCAACCTTTAGGAATCCCCTGCCTCCACCATTCAAAATCGCTTCATACTGCTCATAGCCCGAAGGCAACCCTGTCGGTGGCGGAGAGCTCTTCGTGGGATTCAGCGTTGCCGTAAACCCTACCGCCAAATCGGCAGCTGATTTTACCGTGTAGGTTACCCCGCTCCTTTGCAGATAGGTGATCTTCGCTCCCGTCCCGCTGTTCTCAATCTTCACCAAGGTTCCGCCGGCAACGTTCGGTACCAATCCAAAAGCGTACTCCTGAGCATTGCTCCACCCATCCCCATCCGGATCGGCCGAGGCCAGAGCAGTGGCTCCGCTGAATCCATATCCTGCTATCCAGCTTTGAAATGCTGTTAGAGATGGATTCACGGTAACCACGAACGTGTCACTCGCTGTAGAGGTCCCGTCCCCACCCGTCACCGTGATCGTCGCCGTTCCTGTCTGGTTTGCCACTGGCGTGACTGTCACGGTACGGCTCGTGCCCGTTCCACTCACTACAATGTTACTGTTCGGAATCAACGTCGTATTGCTGCTGCTCGCCGTCACCGTCAACATTTCCGAAGCTGGCACGGCAAAAGCCCGCACCACCGCCATGTGCTGCATGTTCGTCGCCGCGCTGTCGGTCGACAACACGGGAGATACGGACGAAAGGGGAGAGAAAACGCGGCTATCAAAAACCAGCCCGTTTGCGAAAGAAAGGGATCCGATTTGGACCGGCGTTTCTAGAGCATCCAGCTCCGGTTCTGCGAACACCCAGTCATAAGGAGAAGATCGACTGCTGTTTGTGTCTGGATCCCCAGCCTGATCCACCGGTCGTGGCGCAGACACATCGACAATCTCTCCCAAAGTCCCCAAGCAGGCCTCGGTGTAGCTGTACGTGTTGCAGTCTCCTCCAATCAAAAGATAATCCCCGGACGGCACATTTGCCTTGATGTAAGCAACCAGTTGCTGGGCTTGAGACTGACGCTGACTGGAAGATCCGGACGAAGCCTTCAAGTGGACGCTTACCACCCAAAGATTCTTGTCTCCTGGAATATCGATCCGTGCCCAGGCAAATCCCCGATCACTGATGGTGGTATCATCCCACGAACCAGAGGCAACGATTGGCCAACGGCTGATCACACCGTTTGGAATTCCGTTATAAGTTTCACGAAAATAACTAAAGTCCGCACCAAAGGCGGTGTTCACCCAGGCCCGCACCTCGGCCGTCGTCGAACTGGTGCCCACATTAAATTCCTGAAGCATGACGATATCCGGATGCAATCCCTCCAAAATCCGCGTGCCCGGATCCTCATACGTCTGACTGTTTCCGGATGTAATATTGGCCGCCATGGTTCGGATCGTCTGCTTGGGATTGAAGTTGTTTAAAGTAAATGGAAGCGGGCTGATTGCACTTCCCACTGTGACTGTTTGGTTGCTGATGTCGCTGACGCTCGGAGCAGCTAACCCATTGACCATCAACACCACCACCCCCATCCAAATACGAATCAGATAGATCGCACTAGCTCGCACAATATTTATACTAGCACAAAAATCACTTTTTTTGCCCTGTTTATTGATGCAAACCCGTATCGCTTTTATCCGTGCTAGCTACCAATTTTTACCCGCGGCGAGACACAGATCCGACCTAGCTGCAACACAGCTCCGATAAAGGCTTCCTATGCCATCCGATCCCCGAATCCACCCCCACGTAGCTCCCTGCTAACTCACCTAGATTAGGAGGGACGTGGGAGTAGGGTAAACAGATTACTGTTGGACTGCCTCCAGCTTGAGGAATTTCTTGGCACCACTCGCCGCGACACTGGCGGTACGCTGCTGGACGCTTACTCCGTTCACAGTGGTCGGTCCTCCCACTGCCACGTCGGTGATCCCTGCTATGCCCCACCCGCTTGGACCTGCGGCCAGATCAGCACTCGTCTTTGCCGTTACCGTCAAACCAGTCGTTCCCTGTCTAACAAAGTAGGTGAGCACAAGATTACCACCTGTAATGGCGACAGACGGCCTGAGACTTGGGTTCAAAGTACCTGGGGTCGCCGCGCCAAAGACATAATCCCAGAAGGCCGCATCGGAAGGTGCCACAGCCCCCAGCCAACTGCTGTAAGTCGTGCCCAACGGAGCCGCCACACGTACGGTTCGAATAACTGCATCCGCGACATTCCCCGCCACATCGGTCGCGTTGTACGTCACCGTATAGTCACCGGCGATCGCAGTGTTCACCGTTCCCGTACCTGTCACCGTCCTCGTCGCATCCACATTGTCGGTCACACTTGCGCCCAGATCAGAATACACTGCCCCATTCGCAATCAACTGGGGATTGGCCCCAATCAGCGTAATCACGGGTTTGATCGTATCAGCAGGCGCAGAAGCCTCGTCCTCTAGAATCATAATCGTTGCCGAACCATTGCTCAGACCAGAGCCCAATGCAGAGCCGGTCAATGTGACATTGGTAAATCCAGCAGCATCAAACGCAGAATTGTCGATTGCCTCAACCGTAACAATCGCAGATTCCTGACCCGCAGGAATTGTTACGCTTGCGGGAAATTGCACTACCCCAGTGGGAGAGGCCGAAAGGGCCACCACCAATGCTGCTGAAGTGTCCGCTCCCGTTCGTGACACAGTCAGTGCTCCGCTTACGATCGAGCCACCCAGCGGAGGGTTTGTGCTTTCATAAAGATAGGCTTCTCCAAATGTCAGCCGCAACCCAGGCGCATCTTGGATATCTGCCTGATCACGCGGCTGAATCTGCCCTCCACCTGTAAAGGGACTCGCAGCCACAAACTGCCCATAGACCCCAGTGATCGCCGCCGGATAGATCGGCTCGGTCAACGCTGTGCTTCCGACGTTTAAGCGAGCGGTTAAATTTACCCCGCCATTCGCAAGAATGACATTCGATCCAGACGTAACATTGCCGACTACGGTTAATGCCCACGTCCCGCTGACCTTACTTAACCCCACCACCCGCACCAAGCTTCCCTCGTACGCCTCCTGCTTGGCGGCCAATTCCGCCAAGGTAAGGGTTACCGCTGTTGGAACCGAGCTTCCAACGCCTAGAGAAACAACTCCAGCCGTGCTTGTTGGAATAATCTCCGTGACTCCAAAGTAATTTGCCACCACTCCCGCGGCAACATAGGTAGTTCCCCGAACCATTGGAATATTCTTAGTGTAATACACGTTAATTCCCGCCTTCAAGATCCCATCGGGCTGACCACTCTGCAGGTAGGCCGAGGTTGAGGATGTAGAATTAAAATTCTCCTCCGTACACACACCTTGTACGGCCACCGTCTTCCCCACATCCAAGGATACCCCGTTCGCATCCACATCCCCGAGATTTGCGATCGGAATCGTCACCACCGCGATTGGTTGGATGAGCAAGGGCTGGAGATTCCCATCTACGCCCGTCTGGACCGTGAAAGGATAGTTCCCATCCTTGGTCAGATCGCCCGCAGTTTCCGGGGTGGTCAATCCAGCGATGTTGATCGTCACGGGATTGAGTTGATCCACGATAAGACCTGTGATGGTCAACGTTGAACCACTCAACGTCTTCACAGGAGTTCCTGCACCCGTTCCCGATACCGTCACGTTGCCTAAGCTCAATCCCGTGAAGGCCGCGGGCACCACCACACTCATGGAGCTGATCGTCCCAGAGCTTAGCGTTCCCGTTAGGGTCAACGATACCGTCTGCCCCGCTGTAGCCTTCGGGAAGATGTTTTGTGTAGAAAATACACTGGATGGCGTCGTGTTGGCAATGGTCAGCGTGCCGGTGCCCTGCACTCCTGTCGCGCCGAGGGTTTGTCCCGCATTCACTTGACCAGGGGTTGCAACAACAGCCTTTGCCCATGCAAAGTCATTTCCAACACTGCCTGGTCCATAGCGGTAAAGACTTCCACCTGCAGCTTCACTGCCCGCTTCACTAATACCAATATCCTTTGAAGTGTATCCAGCAGCAGCCCCAGACGTAGCAACAGCAGAACCTTCATAGGAAATAAACTCTTCAACTGAATTATCTATTAACAGAGCGATGCCGTCTGTACCTCCGTTTTCGATCCCAGCGATAGACTTGGAATAAATCGTATATCCGTTGGCCGATACTCCTTTCGTGAAGGAAGCCAAATCACTCGCCGTCCCATAGGGGATGAAACTTCCAGCTGTACTTCCATTATAAAGAATAACAGAGACGTTGGTTGTTGGGGTTGTGTCTGCGAGCACGATCTCCACAAACTCACCTGCGTCAGTTCCCGTGTTGTCATAATGAAACTCATTAATCCATCCCTTGGCCGCTAACGGTGCAGTTGGAACATCTACATTGGTGACCGTTAACGTTGCGCTAGCGGTCGTGTAATTACTGTTTGAAGCTTGAATCGAAGTTGTTTGAGGCTGAAAACTGCTCGGACTAGCCACTGCCGCGATGGCAAAGGTCGCATTGGTCTGACCATTGGTGATTGTAACGGTCGGAGGCACCGTAGCCGCCGCCGTATTTGTGCTCACTAAGGTGACAACTAAATCAGTGCCCAAGCTTGCTGGAATTCCCACCGTGCCGGTTGTGGCGTTCGCTCCAGCGTTTTCGGCCACGCTGTTGGTCGCGAGAACTAAAGTAAGAGCAGGCTGGGTGACCGTTCCGCTTACCGTAAAGTTGTTGCTGGCTGTGCCGCTCACGTTACCCACCGTGGCACTGAACGCGCCGGCGGGAGCCAAGGCCGATATCCGCACGTACACTGTATTGCTCAAAGTGCCACTACCGGAGGGAGCCAAAGAGAAGGAGTTGGTGAATCCCGTTGAGGAGTTGGTGCTAACCTCAATCGCATTCGTCGAGGCTGTCACCACCAGATTCGAAACGAGATTGGTTCCCGTCACCGTATAGTTGGTCGGAGCCGAAGCCTGCCCCACATAGTTTGTTAATCCAGTTGCACTAGTCGGAGAAACCGTAACCGAAGGTGTACCTGCCGCGGTTACCGTCCCACTCACTGCCACGTTGGCGGTCGTCGCACCTGTGCTGGCCAAGGTTACGTTACCTGAAGGAGAGCCTTGAGCCGTCGCGGCTGCAATACGAACAGAGATCGTTGCGCTAGCAACGGCTCCACCGCTTTGCGTAAGGGTCTGGCTCGAGGCGTAATTCGTCCCGTCCTTCGAAACCTCAAATCCTGCAGGCGCCGTCACCGTGACATCTGCCGTCAAATTTGAGCCTGTGACTACAAAAGTTTGAGCGGCCGAAGCCGTCCCCGCTGTTGTCGTAAAAGCACTCAGAGCCGGAGTCGCCGGATCGAGGGTAATTGTGGGGGAAGAACTACTCCCAGCTGTCTTGATTACAATATTGTCGAGAAATGCCCGTTTGGCAGTAGTTGCAATAACAATAGTCGAATTCGCCTTACCGCCAGTAAACGTCAGTGTTTTGTGTTCGTAAGAAGTGCTCGCCATGACTGCCGTATAGGTTGCCGTCTGCCCTGCGATTCCAGTAGGCGTAACGGTGACCGATCCCTCAACTGTAGTCCAACCCTTCACGTCGAACTCAACCGTGAATGATCCGCCACCTTGGCTTAGGTCGAGTGTTTTAGTCGTTAGGGAACCAATGGCAGAACTAGACCCTAGCTTAACTTTACCGCCAGCAGAGTATGCACCGGTTGCAGCTGAGAAGTTAGAAGGGAGGGCCGGGGTAGTCGATGAGGTCAATGCGGTACTCGAAGGTGCTGTAGCTCCCGTTGAACTGGTATCACCTCCAACATTCAAAGAGGTAAAATCCTCACTTAAAATTGTTGTTTGTGCATTAGCCACAGCCCCTATCCATCCCGCAGCAAGCAGCACAACGCACCATTTTGTGAATCCAAAGTTTGATTTGCCGAGGATGTTTTTCATATTTTTAGTTCCCTATTTTTTAACACCGAATTCAGACTACCCTGTCAAACGCCATGAAAAAGGCAGAAGCACGTTCGTGTTGTCTAGGATTTTTTCCCATAGACATAACTTGCTCCTCGATGCGTTAAAAGCTAGGAATATTTTGTGACAATATGATGGCACTAATTTTGAGATAAAAAAACAAATTATACTCTACCCATCAATATTTTACATCTTATTTTCGGGCGATATATTTATCGCACCAGTAGAAAACAATTCTCCTCGCTTGGCGCGCAATGCTCTATGTCCCTTTTCTCCTAACCCCTTGATCCCTTTATCCCGCGGTCGTAGGCCTTCCTACTTAAACGTCCCAACAGCTTTTTTGTTCGTCGTTGGATCCACCACCCAAACCGCCACCGAACTCGGCACATTCATGTTGGTTAACGTAGTGGAAACCGATTGGGGATTCACATAACCCAAGCCCTGCGTATCGATCAAAATGAAAAAGTTGCTCTGCCCACCCCCTTTATACAATCCCCGAGGAGTAACAATTCCGCTAGCATTGGTAAATCTCGGTGGCACCTCCAAAAACGCAATCCCCCGATAGTTCCCCCCATTCGTATTTGTAGTTGTACTCATAAAACCTAGAAATTCTAAGCTCGTATTTGTATAGGTCCGACCGCTTGCATTGGTAGGATACTGCGAATACTCCGCATAAAATGCGTTCACCGCCGTCTTAATCGATTCCGCCATAGCGGCCACCTCCGCCTTCTTCCCCGCCTGAATCGCACCATTGATCGCTGGCAACCCCAAACCCGCCAGCAACCCAATGATCGAAATCACCACTAGCAACTCCACCAACGTGAACGAGTCGCTTTTTGCCTTTAGAAATTTGCGAGATGAAGTTATGTTCATAACTATGACTACACCCACTCTTCCCTATTTTCACCAGAACAAAAACAGTTCCCATGACGCGTTTACCCTCATCGAGCTTCTCGCCGTTATCACCATTATCGGCATCCTCGCAGGCCTTACCCTCGGTGCTGCCGGAGCCGTTCGCCGTCACGGTGCTACCTCCACCGCAAAAGCCGAAGTCGCCGCCCTCCAAGCCGCATGCGACCGCTACTTCGCCGATTATAATTCTTATCCCACCACCAACTCAATGCCCGATCCATCGTCTGATTATTCTCCCTCTGCTTCGACTTACACCAACGCCGGCCAAGTTCTCTTTACCAATCTAGTTGGCTCGGCCAAACTTTCAGTTGCCCCCAGCAGCAAACGCTACTTCGAACCCAAACCCGCTATGGTAAATACAAACCCATCACCCAACATCTTTATCGACCCCTGGGGATACATTTACGGATATAACTCCAACGGCACCAACGCACCGCTCATCTGGTCCACTGCAGGCCAAACAACAGCAGGCGGGACAAATAAATGGATTACAAGCTGGCCAAAAATGTAAATTCCTTTTCGATATATATTTATATAAAAAAATTGCATTTTAATTCTTTACACTTTAGGCTTGTGTTGACAATGTAAATCTAGGGTATATATACCTTAATTGTGATCTCGTTTATTCCCGTGCCAGCGCTCCGAATTCTTGTCGGGGATTCACATCGGACCATCTCTTCTGCTAATCAAAAATTCAAAATCAAAAATCCGCGCGTAAGCGCGTTCCGCGAACGCGGGATCCTAACCCCTTTCTCCCTTAACCCCTTAGCCCATCGCCACACTGCGGCGGCCTTCACCCTCGTCGAACTCCTTGCCGTGATCGGGATCATGGGACTCCTTGCCGCAGTTGCCGTGCCCGCCCTCAAAGGCCTAACCGGAAGCGGAGGACGCAAACAAGCCCTCAGCCAACTCCTTGGTGCTATCGAAATCGCGAGAAACACCGCCATCAACACAGGCACCAACGCAGCTGTAATTTTTCCTAATAGCACTTTCGCATCGGGCGAGGCCTACAAATACCGCTCCATGGCGGTCGTGGCATGGAACCCTACCAACACCAATACATCGCCTACTATGCTCGGTTCTTGGATTGTTCTTCCCCAAGGTGTCGCCTTTTTCCCCAACTCGCTAAACCCCACAAACCTACCCACAGCGACAAATGTCTCAGTTCGTATTTTAACCAGCACAAACCAAGCAAATTTCCAGGCAATTGTTTTTCAGCCCGATGGTGGTTTGTCGGAGGATTATCTCCCCCTTCCGACGAACGGGATCGCCTTTTTCGAAGGAACCGTCACAGGCACCACCACAAATCCCACCTCCAAAATGACCAACTTCGAAACCGTCCGCCTAACCAAGTACACCGGCCGGGCTCGCCCCACCCTCGCCCCCGCCCCATGAACTTTTTTCCCCAGCCCTGCGTAGCTCCATCCGAATCCGCGCGGTTAGGAGCGAAGCAGGGTCACGCCACGCTTCGGCACGGATCACCTCTCTCGCACCCCACATGTGGACCCTCCGAGCAGTCACAAGATTCACGCGTGTTAAAATTTCACCATCTAAAATCCAAAATCCAAAATCCGCGCGTAAGCGCGTCCCGCGAACGCGGGAGCTCACTCCCCTTAATCCCTTCCCCCCTTAACCCCCTAATCCCTCGCCGCCTTCCGGCGGCGTTCAGTCTCACCGAAGTCGTGATCGCCATGGGCGTGGCGGCCGTCGCTTTCACCTCCATTATCGCCCTCTTCCCTCTCGGCCTTAACATGAGCAAGGAAAGCTACGAAGAAACCCAAGCGGCACTTCTTGCCCAAGCTATTATCGCCGACTTGAGCGACCAGGTAAGTTCCACCTCTGGAAAATTGATTCAAAAAACAGGGACCAATGCAATGGTTGCCGCCAATTATGAAACCATTCCTATGACTGCAAGCAGCGGTGGCACCGACCGTTATATCTACCTCGCATACGACCAGCAGATCCGAACCGACTCCTCCAACAACCCCATCATGCTCCGCCCCTGCGCCTCCTCCGTCTCCCTAAACGGACCCAATGAACCGAGCTGGTTCAAAACAAATGCACCCTCTGGAGCAATCCTGCTGGTCAAAGTCTCCCTCAAACACTCCTTTCGAATGTCGGCAGTAGGAACTGCAAATCCCCAAAGAGTGGATGTGACAATCGAAAGCCCGGCAAATGCGCCCGCCACCAACCGCGTGCAGTATGTGTTCAGTGGAGTTATTCCCCAAGCATGAGCCCCTCCCCCCATCTTCTGTTTAAAAATCGGTCCCAGATCCAGGATCATACCCTCGACATCCCTGCTCACTTTCGCACCAAGGCACAGCCTCCCCACAACCCCTTAACCCCTCGCAGCCTGATGGTGGCGTTCACTCTCATCGAACTGATGGCCGCCACCACGGTCCTGTCCGTTATTCTTCTCATGATGGTCGGGATGCAGGATCAAATGTCCAAAGCCTGGTCGAATGCCAATCGCCGAACCGACGCCACCCGCGAAGCCCGTGCTGCCTGTCTCCTTATGGCCCGCGACCTCTCCACTTTTGCGATGCGTGGAAAAGTCTTTGGCCGATTTGATAGCTTCCCAACCAACCTGTCGACTGCCCCCGTCCCTTTTTATTACTCCAGCAACGGAAGTGGCGGCCTGGCTCCTGGAGGCGCCTCCAGCTGCGCCCAATTTTTCGGTTTGATCCCGGTCGCTGCCAAAGGCGCCGCCCCAGGGGACATCGCCCTTGTTGGCTACTATATCGCTTCGACGAATCAGACGAACGTGAACGGCTTTGTAAACACCAATTACAACCTCTTCCGCTACTATATCCCGCCCTCCAATGCGGCGAGCGGGATCGCGACTTGGCTTTCCTCACCGAATGGAACGGCCGCAGCACTATTCACTAACATATCTGGCAACAGTGAAATTCTGGCTCGAAACGCATGTAATTTGCAGATTCTGTTTTACGGCAGCACCACTGCAAGTAGCGGTCTTATCGTCAATGGCCTGAATTACAGCAATAATGGCTCTTCGAGCGGATTTTACCGGGGAAACAAGATCGGCATTGAACTTTCATTTTATCCGGAGGACTCCGCCCAAAAAATCGCCAACTCCCAATGGATGAATTCCACGAACATCCAAAAATACGCCCGCTCCTTTGAGTTTAAAATCGATTGCCCAAAAAACTAATGATTCCCATGAAAAACTTGCTCAAAGAATCATTCCGAAAATTCTCCCCAAGCTTTGCTCTCATCAGCGTACTCTCTCTTGTCTCCCTCGCCGCCCTTACCGCAACCGCTTTCCTGGCTTCGGCCCGACTTGAGCGGCAAGCCACGAGTTCCATCGGCAACGCCACACGACTTGAGATGGCTTTGAATTCGGGCAAAGTCTGCGCTTCCCAAGTCTTGAACGACAACTCCCAACCCGACGTTGGTGGAAATACCCACATCGTCACTTATTGGCGAACCAACTGGATCGATGAGCTCGGATACCCTTTCATCGGCCAAATCAAAACGAGTGGTGCAGGCGGTCAACAGAGCGCCATATGGTACTACTTTCCACTTTTTAGCCCAGCGGGGGTTACCAATCTTAACACAAATGTATACCAGACCGCCATGCGCTTCACCAATTTCCACCAAGGAACTTTCTCCAATGACATGCAGACTTATATGACAACCTATGCGACAAACGGTTTCACGAATAATCCTGGATTGAACCATCCGAAGTGCGTTCAAATTCCCCTTCTGGGAGGACGCACTTCACCCCCCGTGGGTTGGGTCTATATCAATCAAGAAAAGAGAAAACTGGGCAGTGCACTCACCAACACTTCTCCCGCCGTCCGAATCGCTTGGTTCACCGAGGATCTCGAGGGTCTCATCGATGCCGAGCGAATGGGCGCCGCCACGACCCGTTCCACCGGAACTAATTCCGAGGAGGTTTCCATCACGAACGCCACTGACACCAATGGCACCCGCATAGTCTCCGCTACCTCGACTTTCACCAATGCCCGAAAGGCTTTTCTTTCCTACGGCCTTCTCTCGTCCTCAAATGTGAGCGGATTGACGAATTCAAACCACGCCCGTTACTTTGCGAGCGGACTCCGTGCTTGGGCTCCCACCAACCCTTCCTCTCCAGACAACGGCGCGCTTGCCTGGATTCCCGTTGGAATTCCCATAGGCGGAACCGCAACCGCTCCAAATGGCTACCAAAACCAAGGCTACACGAAACTCAATCTGAACAAACTCGTCACCAGTTCCGGCTCTGATCCTGTTGCCATCATTGAGCAGGTGATCACATCCAATTTATCTAAAAAGTTTTTGGATCGTGCCGGAGGCCTTAGCAGTAACAATCGCTTCGATTATGCAAAGTGTATTGCAGCAAATATCGTTGACTACATTGACTCCGATTCCAATCCGAAGATTCAAACTGGAATTAATGGATATCGCGGGTGCGAAGCCCTCCCCTTGGTGAGCGAGGTGGCGTTGAGCATCCAATGGACGAATCAGGTGAAAACTGGGGTTCGTTATGAGGAAGAGTTCGAGGTCGTCCACGTAGTGGAGTTCTGGAATATGTTCAACAAGCCATTCAATGGAACGGTTGACTTCGGATATGATTCCACCCTCGAAGCCCAAGTGGGCTTGACTAAATTTGCATTAAACAACACCAACCTGATAACGAGCGGCAAACTCACCAACAGCTATAGCCTCAGCCTTCAACCGAACGAATTTCGCGCTTATGCATCGCCGCCCATCCGCTACAAGGTGTTGAGCGGAGTAGGCACGGAACCGGTTTACGGAGGACCTTCACCCAAGAATAAGGCCACGAATGACGGTTACATCACCTTTGGCAGACCAGGCTCCCCCACTGCGGACAACTTCACCAGCAGCTGGACTCTATCGTCCGGAGGAGTGATTTATGACCAGACAACCTCGATTGAGGAACCCACCTTCACCGTGCGTTGCGAAAAATACGCCTCCACCGCAGCCTATAGAAGCCCCGACTTTAAGTGCCATCAACCCAGCCTTCGATTGGATCCCCCCAATAAAACTGGAGAAGTGCGATTCGGCACTGGGGACTTGCGGATTACTTACTTTTCTACCAATGCCTATTCCCCAAATGACCATGGTATTTTTAATGCCAGCACATTTGCCGACAGCGGGAGCCTAGGATACCGCAACACGATCTGGGCTTACACCGCTCGCAAGGGATCAACGACATCTCCTTCAGTTTGGCTGGACTCAGGCCATTCGAGCTCCCCGCAAGGCCCAGGAAAAGTCCCGGGAAATGACCTTCGAGTTTATACCGCAGGCACAGTCACAGTGAATCCGGCCTTCGCTCCTGCGCTGGCCTCTCATGTTCCGACCCTTGCCATCCAGAACGCCGCGCCCGCCTACATTGCGGACGCACCTATGACGAACATTTTTGAGCTGGGAAGGATTTTTGATCCAATGCAGTGGCAGACCGCCATCTCTATGACTCCATCCAACCCCCAAGCTGTCAACCCGACGAACATAACAACCACTAACCTTCCTGATTACCAGCAAGGGGGTGGCAACACGCTTAGAATTGGCCGCGCCGAACACCCACGCTTCGCCTTCACCAACATGTACGGCAACAGCACACCTTCCATTCCTAATATGGCCCAGTCATCCGCTGCTCTCCTCGATCTCTTTTGCCTCACTAACGGGACGTCCGTAAATGGAGGACCTTACTCCCTAGGTGGAGGCAAAATTAACCTCAACACGGCTCCAGCCCCCGTGCTTCGGGCCCTCGCTGGGGGAATTCTCCTGACAAACGATCGTGCCCAGATACCAACAAGTGTAGCCGTTCCTCCTGACATGGCCGAGGCTTTTGCACAGGGAGTCATGCGCTTCCGATCCAAATATCCCTTCCTCACCCCCAGTCATCTATCCTTTATCGGCACCGACCCAACTTGGCCCAATACGAACTCATGGCCCACCAACTCTGTCTTTGGAAACACAAATACGATCGATCTTTCCGCAGCACCTGGAAATACGTTTGGCTCTACAGCTAGGCTCACTGTCACGCAGTCGAGCGACCAGGCGGCCGAGGAGTGGTTCTCCAAAATCTACGCTCTCTCCTCTTGCCAAAGTCACAACTATCGCATTTATGTTGTCGCCCAGCTGGTCGCGACCAATTCTAGCGGGGTTACCAATGGCATCGGTCCTCTTACGAAAAAATATTTTCAGATCTACGTCCGGAATGGCTCCGCAGTCTCCGCTCTCCCAGATGTCACTACCTATCCCAACAACACGATCTCCTCATGGAAACCAACCGTTGGAACAATCGACATCTATAAATCGACCTACTAAACTAAAATCACAATGGCTCGAATGTTCTTACTAAAAATGAAATACAGAATGCGTTTTATCTTCATTCCCCTGCTGTTCCTTGGCACGACATCGAAGGGATCAGCCCAAGTCGCCTTGGCCAATTTTGGGCCAGACCAGAAGCCGGTGGGTATTTTCATGAAAACAAGTACTGGAGAAGCCCTCAAGCTGGGCGATTTTCCTATAGGTCAAGCCACCGGATTTATGAATCTCGAGCCCCGACAAACCGAGTTTATATTCGAGCATCCCACGCTTGGGAAAAAGAGCATCTCCGTCCACCCGAGCAATAGCCCAACTTGCATCCTCTACTCCACCATCAGGATTATACCCCCAGAAAAGGATAAGCCCGCAGAACCGGTACTTGCCCCGCAAAAACTGTTACTCGGCCAACCCCGCGCCAAGGGCTACCGGGCCATCAATCTATGCACTAACTTGATTGTATTTTCTGTGGATGGAAAAAAAGTGCAGTGCAAACCTGGCACGAATGAAAGCGACTTTATAGAACTTAGCTCCTCCCAACGTGCCACGATTGCAAGGGAAGACGGGACCGATCCCATTACGTATAGCCCGGAGGAACCCTCCCCCTTTGTCGTTTTTTTCTATCCCACGGGTGATAAAAAGTTTTTTGGATGGACTGCTCAACCGGAACCAGCCATCACGAAGTAGTCTGCTTGAAAGAAGTCGATTCCTTCCCAGCCTCCTCCTCTTTTCTAAAAACTTTCTTTCAAAGAAAAGTACGTGTCAATTCTCTCGCCCCATACTTTTCAGTTTCCCGATGCCCGCCTAAAAACAGGTTGATGCCCAGCTCCTTCGCCTTCACCTCTGTCGGATAATCCGCTTCACCCGTAATCAACGTATCCAACCTCGCCTTGACGACCTGATCCAGATCCCCAAACCCTCCCGTCACAATCCCTATCCTCCGACAAACTTTCGGTCCACGACCCAACACCACCGATTTTCTCCCCGTTACTCGACTCATCCGATTCACCAAATCCCTCAACCTCAACCTGCCACCCTCCACTCTGTACCCGATTTCCTTTCCCATCGCCTTTCCAAACCTTTTTCTTTTCCACTTCTCCAATCCCAAAGCCCTAAGCAGTCCGATTGAATTTCCCAACTC
>Ga0214923_10005206_pt1 | contig 15233 bp, 13 predicted proteins | sample LL1510_MetaG_FD_177993 | JGI IMG/M metagenome (GOLD analysis project Ga0214923, IMG submission 177993) | Freshwater microbial communities from Lake Lanier, Atlanta, Georgia, United States - LL-1510 | ecosystem: Environmental > Aquatic > Freshwater > Lake | place: USA: Georgia | collected...
GCTTACATATTCATCAACTCCCTTTCTAATTATTCCTTACATGAAAATATTCTATGCTGTACAAGCTACCGGTAATGGGCATATAAGCAGAGCAATCACACTTCTGCCTCACCTAGAAAAAAAGGGGGCCGTGGATGTTTTTCTTAGTGGTAGCAACAGCCACCTGAATCCTCAACTCCCGATACGATTTAGAAGCAAGGGAATAAGTTTGTACTATAACAATAAAGGGGGGCTCGATTATGGGAGAATAGCCTTGCAGCGAAATCTTTTCAATGTCATGCGGGAAGTCAAGCAGTTGCCTATAGAAAAATATGATTTAGTCATAAACGACTTTGATTTCATCACTTCTCTTGCCTGTAAAATAAAAAAAATCCCCTCTGTACACTATGGGCATCAGGCAAGCTTTCACTACCAGGAAACGCCCAGGCCCATCAATAAAAGCTGGCATGGAGAGCTGCTGCTAAAAGATTATGTAAGAGCAAGCCATCATATTGGACTTCATTTTGAAAAATACCATCCCTCAATTTTTGGCGCGGTAATTAAAGAGCAGTTTCTAGTTGCTACTCCCTCTGATAACGGGCATATCACAGTGTACTTGCCAGCGCTTAATCAAAAAAAAATTGAAGATTTATTAAGTAAAGTACCCCAACAGAAATTTGAAATTTTTACGAAAGAAGTGAAGTTCTCTTACAGATTTCGAAATTTATTCTTTTCGCCCATTGACCAGGAACAATTCAATAAAAGTCTAATCACCTGCAAGGGAATTATATGTGGTGCCGGATTTGAAACACCTGCCGAAGCCATTCAGATGGGAAAGAAAATTTTGGCAGTGCCAATAGAAGGTCAATATGAGCAAAAATGCAATGCAATCGCATTAGAATGCTTAGGAGTTTCAATAAGCAAGATCAGTAAGCTAACTAGTGATCGAATAATTGATTGGTTACACAACGGAAAAATTATTCAAAAAGATTATAGCGAGTCTATTTCTGAATCGCTGAACTATCTATTTTCATTGCCAGCCTGTGAAAGAAATGAAACTGCTACGCAACTAGTAGCCTCTTATGTTCCATAATTCGATGAATATAAACTCGTGCTGCTTGAATGATCGTCCACTCCATGTAATCAGTAACAGAGATTGGATCAATCTTGCTCAACTCATTTCGTAATTCCTTTAATAAAGAAATAGTACTCCCATCTCCATTGTTATCGCCTGTACTTTTTAATAAATCAAGCAGCTCAATTAATTTATCGTCGGTGCGTACTTTGCGAATTTTCACAACCAAGTCAGTAATTTGATTGTGGATTAAACTAGTCATACATGCAAGGATTGTACACAAATGTAGTCAGGTAAACTAGTGTAAAAATTAGTCCAATGTTAAGTTTTAAAAATAAAAAAAGGGCCCAGTTATTAACTGGACCCTATGCTTATGTGATTGAATGACAGATGCTTAATTCCAAACTGTCCAACCTTTCCACCAGCTAGCTAAAGCACCTGCTGGGGCAACACCACCACGGAAAGTAGCCGTTTTATCAAAGAATGTATCTCCAGTGAATTTGGAATCAGTAAAACTACCACCGCTTATAATTTTTTGATTACCGTTTGAACCTGCAAACGGAGTTGGATCAAAAGCAGCATAATTAAAAGGCTGAATCAATTTAGCATCAGATACATTGGCTAAAATATCATTATTGTAAAAAGGTGTGGTAAACCATGTTGCAAACTGCGCAGCATTCGTAATAGTAGCACCAGCCGTTCCTGCAAAGAATGTATTTTCAAGCGGATTGTTTCCAGCTAAAGTGATGTTTGCCAAACGAATTGTACTATCCTCGATATTCAGCATGGTAGAACGACCAGTTGTTGCATCAATTTCAATTCCACGAGGCCATCCTAAAATGATACTATTGAAGATAGAGATTCCAGTATTTCTACGAATATGCGCAGCGCCACGGTAAAGTGTATTACCCACATTCGTTAAGGTCGCACGAGGGCCAATAGCAGTAATATTACTGAAAATAGCTCTTGTCTGAGGAGTAGCTGTTGTTCCACTCGCATTATTGTCGCTTTCGAATGCCTCAGATCTGGAGATATCCGCAATCAGAGAATCACGGAAGATAATACCAAACTGAACCTTACCGCTATATCCATTATCCGTATCAAAGTCATCGTCCTGTGTTTTATAAGCAATCAAGTTTTTACAATTAACAGTACCACCAAACCACTCAAATGCGTCATCCTTTGCATAAGTAACTTGAACATTATTGATAGTTGTTCCGCTTCCTACTGCTGCAAGTGTCAAACTATTGATCTCTTTATCAGGTTGAAAAGCATAGCCTGCATACTCAATACGAACAAAACTCAAAACACCTGAATTATCATCATTTACTGGAGTTGGGGCAATTGCATCACCAGAGCCTGCCAATCCATCACCATTTGCATTATCAATACCACCCTCACACTGGTAAAGTCCTGTTACACCATTGAAGGATGTGTTGATTCCAGCTTTGCCACAAATTACAATACCACCCCAATCTCCTGATTGAGGGTTTGGAGACAAAGAAGTAAATACGATTGGTGCAGTAGGAGATCCTTGTGCAATAATCTTAGAGCCACGAGTAATCACAAGTGCAGCAACATCAGAGCCACTGAAAGAACCTTTAATTACTGTTCCTGCTTCAATAGTCATCGTTTTGTTATTGACCATATAAACAAGACCTTTCAGGATATAGGTATTCTGCTTACGCAAAATAGTATCAGCGCTAATCCTTCCTTGTAAGGTAATTGTTTGTCCGGTTGTGGGTGTAGATCCTCCACCTCCGTTTACAACAACAACTTGTATTTCTCCATCGGACTCAATCTTTCTACAGCCAGTGATGGCCAACGAGAAAAGAACTGCAATAAACAAAATCGACTTTTTCATGATATAGGTGTTTGTGTGTTTTTATTTATAATGAAAATTGAAAAGCTAGTTGATAATTCGTTCCAGGCTTACGAGTAAATCGATATGCATCGACACCTTTTTGCAAACGAACATTTTTGTCTACGTTTTGGTAGAAATACTGCGTTGCATTCAATAGGTCAGAGATATTCAATCGTACTTCTGCCTTCTTCTTCAGGATCTTTTTCGTTAACTGAAAATCAAGTAAAGGACGGGGTGCTTCCCAGATATCAGGTGAACCAGCGCCAGAAGTAAGGTCTCCAACCAGGTAAATTCGCTCGCCAATTTGATTGAACAATAAAGTACTACTCAAACCAGCCTTTTCTAAATCATATAGTAGGCCAATATTAATCAGGTAAGGAGATTGACCCTGCATGGGTCGATCAATTTGAAAGCCAGCATCTTTAACTGAGCTTTTAATATATGACGCATTTGCCTGGAAAGTAAAGTTTTTAAGTGCAGTTGAGAAGTCTAACTTTTTACGCATTTCAAACTCAAATCCGTAGGCAGTAGCTTGGTCAGGATTCTGGTAGCTAAAAGTACTAGCACCACCAGAGCCTTCATTAAAGAGTTGCTCGATTGGATTTTTGAAATTCTTGTAAAAAATTCCTGCGGTTAATACTTCTCCTGCCTTAGGATACACTTCATAGCGCACATCAAAGTTTGAAACCTTTGTTCTTTTTAAAGACGGATTTCCCTGTACGGAAGCATTCAATTCAAAATCATAGATATTCAAGAAAGACAGCTCTCTAAGCTCAGGTCTAATTACAGTCTGAGAACCTGAGATACGAAGATTCGTTTTAGAATTAACCTTAATCGTAGTATTCAATCCAGGAAGAAAATCCAACACCTTCGTATAAGAATGACGAGGATCCCATGTTTTTACACTACCAACCAGTTGATCAAAATGCTCTGCGCGAACTCCCCATACTAACCTTACTTTATCACTCAGTTGGTTATCAAATTGAACAAAACCTGCATTTAAAATAGTGTTGGCCATGTAACGGAATGTCTTTCCTTTAATGGCATCAAAACCAATTTTGTTATCAAGGCCATTTCCAAAATTTGCGGGAGAAAATACTGTTTCAGCAGGTAACAGGGTTAATGCAGCATTATCGCGGGGCAAGAAATTAGCAAAAAGCTGAGCGTCATACAATCTATCTTTAACCTGGATCATATATCCGGTTTTCAAGGTTTGTTTTTGTCCAAACGCGTTGAAACCGAACGACAAATCTCCACCGGCCGTATAGATGTAATCGCTAAGAGATTGATAAATACGACTACCGCTTTGCTGTGAAAGTGTGTTAGACAAGAGTAAGCGGTAAGGATTTTGAGAACCAGAAGTTTTTACATAAGCAATTCTTCTCTGGTCAGGAATATATCCATCTAGAATATTGAAGGACCCATACCATTTGAATTTGATAGTAGAACTAAAAGAGTGATCGCCATTAAGCTGGGACGTATAAAAGGTATTTTGCTTGAACTGGAGCTCATTTGCTTTCAACTGCTCCGCACGGTTAAAGTCCTCTCCATTTCTCACTGTAACACTAGTGGGCGAATTCAAGCTAAGAATAGACTTAAACGAAATACGGTTCATTGAATTAAGCTGTAAAGACAAGCCCGCTATTGCACCTACATTAATATCCTGTACATATCGGGTATCCTCATAGCTATAGTTAACACTAAATGTATTTCCAGATAAAGAGTTAGAACGATTCAGCAGTTTCAACAAGCGAAAACTTCTGTTGTAAGAGATACCTAATGTGGCACCAAGTGTTTTACCAAAAAGTTTTGTAGATACCCCTCCATTCAATTGGAGAGATAGATTAGGCTGAACGTTTGTGGCAATCGGAGTCCATGCATTTCTTAGTTGTTTTCCGATGGCGGTTTTTTCAGCTGGTGACAATGTATCAAATGCAGCTTTTCTGATGTAAGAAGAAGGTAAAGCACGTGAACCATTATCAAAACCTAACCAGTCTGTTGAACTAGATTGATCTTTATAAAATGTATTGCCAAGCGTTTGAGAGTTAAATCCAGAGCCAACTTGTAATTGGAAAAAACTTTTTGAAGGAATGTCCTTTGTATTGACTTGAATCAAACCTCCAGCCCACTCCCCAGGATATTCAGGAACAAATGCTTTATTAATAACCAGGTTATCAATGATATTGGAAGGTATGATGTCAAAAGAAAAAGTTTTTCTATCAGGCTCTGTGCTTGTCAATAAGATTCCATTAATCATCGCCTGATTATAGCGATCCGCTAAACCACGGATAACGATAAACTTTCCTTCCTGAATACTGGCACCTGGTGTACGCTTTAGAACTTCCCCTGTGTTTCTATCTGGAGATCTGCGAATCGCTTCTGCTGCAATAACAGAGGCAACTGTATTCGTGTTTCGCTGAAAGGAAATCATGGAGTTCACTGACTCTCTTCTTGCAGTAGAGGTTCTGGCAGTTACTACAACCGCTTCCTCCGTTTTGGCCTTTACCTCGAGTATAACATTCAATTCATTTTCTACACCAGCCGAAACCTCAACATCAGAAATTGTCTTTGTTGTGTATCCCACTGCACTAAACTCGAGTGAGTATTTTTTTCCAGTAACTAGTGATAAAGAAAAGCGGCCATCTAAGTCGGACATTGTACCAGCCGTAGAACCGCCTATTTTAATTGTAACGCCAGACAATGCTTCATTTTTGTTGTTTGTTACTTTCCCACCCAAACGTAAAGTCTGCGCGAATACGGTATTACAAAAAAGATTGACTATCAATAGGAGACCGAATGCCCTCAAAAACATACTCGATGAATTTGACGCAAAGGTGTGCCCGCCATGTTACCAGATCTTAAACCGTATGTTAAGAGATGATTAACTCAAGATGAACATAATGTTAAGCGCATGAGTTGGAAATTGCACTAAAGGGTTCTCGTATTGTTAATTAAAATATTGATTTTCAATATTTTGAATCGATTATTAAGTAATTATTAATTCGGGCCTTCCCTCATGAAAACGTTTAAAGGACCGGTAATTTCGCAATTGAGTTAATTACACAACCCTGCAAAAAAGTTACCATGGCTGGACTTAATGACTTTCTGAAAATTTTCATCCCTCAAAACACCGTTTTTTTTGAGCTATTTGAAAAAGTAGCTGATAACCTAGGACAAATGGGTACACAGCTCAAGGCAGTAATTGCAGAGCCTGACTTTGATAAAAGAGCTGCATTAATATCTTCCATTGAAGATCTGGAACATCAAAACGATGATCTAACCCACAGCCTTTTTACCGAATTAGGTAGAAATTTCATCACACCTTTTGACCGCGAGGATATTCACTACCTGGCAACATCCTTAGACGATATTGCAGACTACATTTATGGCTCTGCCAAAAAAGTAAACTTCTATCGCGTCAATACAAACGATATGGGCATGCAAAAGTTTGCGGAGTTAATTGAACAGGGCTGCCAGCAAGTACGCATTGCAGTGAAAGAATTGCGTGATATGAAAAATGTAAAATCAATCACGGACGCCTTGATCAAAATAAATAGTATCGAAAACCAAGCTGACGATATTTTTGATATGAGTATTGAGCGCTTATTCGCAACTGAGCAAGATGCAAAAGAGGTCATCAAAATCAGAGAAATTTATCAGGTCATGGAATTAGCTACCGATAAATGCGAAGATGCAGGGAATGTAATTGAGTCTATCATTATCAAATACGCATAAGGCGCCTGACATGACGACCTTTTTGATTTCAATTATTGTTTTAGCGTTAGCATTCGATTATATCAACGGCTTTCATGACGCTGCTAACTCCATCGCCACTGTAGTATCAACTAAAGTTTTAACTCCTTTTCAGGCAGTGCTTTGGGCTGCTCTTTTTAACTCTGTTGCCTTTTTCATATTCAAAGATCATGGAGTAGCCAATACTGTAGCTAAAACGGTTAATGCCAACGCAGTTGACGGAGGTAATATGATGAATGTGATTTTTGCCGGACTGATTGCAGCTATCATTTGGAACTTATTAACCTGGTGGTTCGGGATACCATCTTCTTCTTCACACACCTTGATAGGTGGATTCGCTGGTGCGGGAATTGCAGCAGCAGGCCTTGATGCTGTAAACACAGCAGTGATAGTTAAAACGGTCAGCTTTATTTTTCTTGCGCCGCTCATTGGAATGTTCATGGCATTTATTATGTCACTTTGGTTTTTGAGTTCTTTTGGTAAAGGATGGACTTCGAAAATCTTCTCTGTTATTGTAATTCTATATGTTCTTTACTTTTTACAGTCAAACCTATTATTGGATGCAAAAGAACTTTCCTCGAACACTCACTTTGAAAACTACTATGTACAGGTAATATTCTACTCCAAAAATTTCAAATGGATTTTATTAGCCTTTATTCTTTTAACAATGGCTATTTTTTCTCTTTACCTGAACACACTCAACGCTCATCGCTCTAATATTTGGTTTAAAAGATTGCAACTGGTTTCTTCTGCTGCTTTTAGTATTGGTCATGGTGGAAATGATGCACAAAAAGTAATGGGAATTATTACTGCTGCCTTGATTGCAGGCGGTCAAATCTCCACCTTTGAAGAAATGCCAAACTGGGTGCCCATCGCTTGTTATGCGGCCATTGGATTAGGAACGATGAGTGGCGGCTGGAAGATTGTAAAAACAATGGGTACCCGCATTACCAAAGTGACTCCGTTTGAAGGAGTGGCTGCAGAAACTGCTGGTGCCCTGACGCTCTTTTTAACAGAAGCCCTTAAAATACCCGTGAGCACTACGCATACAATTACAGGTGCAATCATGGGCGTGGGTGCCACCAAGCGACTTTCAGCTGTTCGCTGGGGAGTTACCATCAATTTGATCTGGGCCTGGATCCTAACCATTCCTATCAGCGCCTTACTGGCTGGATTTGTTTACTGGATCATGCGATTCTTTTAATCTTTTCTTGCACTCCACACAAGAAATACAGATTTTTGCCCGGTAACTGATCCTATGGCAAAAATCATCGTAACAGGTGGCTGCGGGTACATTGGCTCGCACACCATTGTTGACCTTCTTGAACATGGATACGAAGTAATTTGTATCGATAACAACTCTCGATCACACGCAACAGTGCTCAATGCGGTTGAAAAAATTACCGGCAAAACTGTAAAACATTACAAAATCGATCTGTGCAACTATGAAGATACCTGCGCAGTTTTTGAAGAGCACACAGATATCAGCGGTGTCATTCATTTTGCAGCATACAAAGCAGTGGGGGAATCGGTTGAGCAACCTCTTTTATATTTTGAAAATAACCTGATCTCACTGATCAACTTATTAAAATGCGTGGACGAATTTGGCGTCTCGCATTTTGTTTTCTCTTCTTCTTGTACCGTATATGGCAATCCAGATAGCATTCCTGTAACCGAGGACACGCCTATCAAAAAAGCAGAGTCACCCTATGGCTCCACCAAGCAGATTAGTGAACAGATCATCGAAGACTATGCAAAAAATTCTGCTGCCGAACATATTTTATTGCGCTACTTTAATCCAGCTGGTGCTCACCCTAGTGCCTTAATGGGCGAACTTCCGCTGGGAAAACCACAGAACTTGGTTCCAGCCATTACCCAAACGGCAATTGGGAAGCTGGAAAAGTTATGGGTACATGGAAATGACTACCCGACCCGTGATGGCTCTTGCATTCGGGATTATATCCATGTATGCGACCTAGCCCATGCCCATACCCTGGCATTAAGATACCTGGAGCAAGAAAAAAATGAAAAGTCCTGCGAAATTTTTAATCTGGGGACTGGAAACGGAAATACTGTCTTGGAAGCTATCCATGCCTTTGAAAAAACCAGCGGTGTTGCGCTCAACTATGCAATCGGACCACGCCGCTCCGGAGACGTCATTGCTATTTATGCCAACAATGACCGGGCCCAAAAAGTGCTGGGCTGGCAGGCTAAATACTCGCTGGAAGATATAATGTCTACAGCCTGGAAATGGGAACAAGAATTAAAAGCCGGACAGACGGTTTTCAATTGATAACTCCAACTTGAACTCCTACTTTTGTGACCATGTTAAAAGCAATTCAATCCACCGGAAATAAAGATACGCGTAGCGGCTTTGGAGATGGTATCGTAGAAGCAGCACGTAAAAATCCTAACATCATTGCCCTTACCGCAGATCTGGCAGGTTCTTTGAAACTGAATCAGTTCATGAAAGAATTTCCTGATCGTTTTATTCAATGCGGAATTGCAGAGGCCAATATGATTGGCGTAGCCGCGGGACTCACGATCGGAGGTAAAATTCCATTCACTACCACCTTTGCAAACTTTTCTACAGGAAGAGTATATGATCAAATTCGTCAGAGTGTGGCCTACAGTGAAAAGAATGTAAAGATCTGTGCCTCACATGCAGGACTTACATTGGGAGAAGATGGTGCTACTCACCAGATATTGGAAGATATCGGGCTGATGAAAATGCTTCCAGGTATGACAGTAGTCGTCCCCTGTGATTATGCACAAACCAAAGCAGCAACCGAAGCGATTGCACTTTACCAAGGACCGGTCTATTTACGATTTGGTCGTCCATCCTGGCCCATTTTCACATCCACACTTCCCTTTGAAATAGGAAAGGCGCAGCATTTTTCACAAGGATCAGATATCAGCATTTTTGCCTGCGGCCATATGGTTTGGAATGCAATCCAAGCTGGCATTCAACTAGAAGAAAAAGGAATCAGTGTTGAAGTAATCAATATTCATACAATCAAACCACTCGATGAAGCGGCGGTGATTGCTTCTCTCCAAAAAACGCGTTGTGCGGTTACAGCCGAAGAGCACAATATTATTGGAGGACTGGGCGACTCCATTGCGCAAGTGGCTGCTAAACATTGTCCAGTACCTATTGAATACGTAGGAACAAAAGATACATTTGGAGAAAGTGGAACACCCGCACAACTCTTGAAAAAATATGGCCTGGATGTTCCCGATATTGTGGCTGCAGCAGAAAAAGCGATTCAGCGCAAGGGTTAAACTCCATCGTATCTTCAAGGTCTAACCGTTAACCGGTACATGACCCACCACTCTGACCAAGAAATTCTTTATCGCTTTCGTCAGCCTGACACCAAAGAAGCTGCTTTTACTGCATTGGTAGAAAAATACCAGCAACGCATCTATTGGCATGCACGTAGAATGGTAGTATCGCATGAAGATGCCAATGATGTTGTTCAAAATATTTTTATACGTGTATGGAACGGGCTGGAGAAATTCAGAGAGGATAGTCAGCTATATACCTGGATGTACCGAATTGCGACGAATGAATGTTTGAGTTTTTTAGACCAACAAAAAAGAAAGCCAAAAGCACATTCAATAGAGCAAGAAGAAGGACTTGCAGAACGGGTTAAAGGAGACGATCATTTTGATGCCCAAAAGCTAGAGTGGAAGCTGCAAATTGCCATTCAGCAGTTACCTGAAAAACAACGTCTTGTTTTTACCCTTCGCTATTATGATGAAATGCCCTATGAACAAATGAGTAAAGTGTTGGGAACCAGCGAAGGAGCTTTAAAAGCCAGCTATCATCATGCCGCAAAAAAAATTGAAGACTATTTACTGAATCATTAAACCGCCTATTTTTTAATTTGTCTTATACAAGAACATGAACGAAAAAGCATCGATACAGAATGAACTAAAAGAGATTGCACCAGGCCTTAAATCTGGTATTACTACTCCTTATCAGGTACCTACTAATTATTTTGAAAACCTGTCTGCAAACGTATTACAACAAATCCATCGTCAATCTGTAAAAAAACCAGCCTCATTATTTAATCTCAAAAAGAATAGTTGGTTAACAGTTGCCGCAGCGGCATCCGTTTGTGGGATTTTATTTGCAAGTCTCTATTTTTTTACTGCCCGCCAACAAAATGAAAGTGCAGCGGACACCACTAAATGGGTGAAAAAAGAAATCACCAATTTCAGCGAAGAAAGTCTATCTGAATTTGTTCAATCACATGCGCCGATTCAAACTACCACTCCAAGTGTTGCTGCAGTAGACAATAAAGAAATTGCGCAACTAGTAAAAGATATTCCCACAGAAGAGTTAAGCACATTTTTAAACGAAATCCCTACTAATACACCATGAGATATTTTATTACCCTCACCTTTTTTTGCTGGGGACTTTTGCAAACCACATTAGCACAGCCCCCACTGGGTGACCGAATTCCTGAAAAAATGAATCTGTTCATTCAAAAGAGAATGCGAATGACAGAAAAAGAACGAGAGGCTTTTGGTCCCGTATTTGCAAAATATCAAAAAGAATTTCAACAAACGCTTCGGAAAAACAGAGAAGACCGTTTACTGAGTCGCCAACAAATCATTGAACTACAAATCAGATATCGAAAAGAATTTGCCCCTATAGTCGGAGAAGGTCGTGTTTTACAGATCTATGACTTACAAGAGGACTTCATTCATATTCTACGGGACATTCAAGAAGAACGAATGAGAAAAAGAAAAGGCCCAGGAAGAATGGGGCCGCCCCCACCACCGAGAGACTTTTAATTGTTGGATGAAAAAGAGAAAGTTGGGTGCTTTACATCATGATAGAAAAGAAAGGTCCAATTCTCTTCCTCTCCTTTTTTCCACCACTCTTGTCGCAACGCCATTGCGCGCTTACCATCAAAATCATACTTGGCTACAAAGCGATGACGCATTTGTTGTAACTGAGGTGCTTCGTCACCACCATAAAATAAAATAGACGCTTCCTCTCGAATCCAAAAGGCCTGATGATACCGGGAATGACCACCTGTCAACTGACATTCAATGTATCCATCAATAAATGATGAACCCGATAGAATTTTAGTTTTAGGATAGGAAGAAAGCCATGAAACAAGGGGGGCCGTATAAGATGTGCCAATATGAGAGTACGCATGCTCTAATTCTGCGGCTTGCACATAATAGGTAGCATTTGGAAAGGCGGGATTCAAACCCTGCTCCGTTTTCAAAACAATTCCTCCTATATGATCCTTGTGCAAATGAGAAAGGAGTACTTTGGTAATTTGATCTGGTAATATCCCCGCTGCTTGTAAGTTTGAATGAAGTTGCAAGGTTCCATTGATTGAAAATCCCAAACCAGCATCTATTAAAATAATATCCTTAGTGGTGATCACCACAAATGGCTGTATCTCTACCAACAAACTTCCTGCCGGGCGATCTTGAATCTTATCAACACTAGCATCAAAAGGAACAAATTGCTTGGAATAATCAACTGTAAACCAACCTTCGGACAGGGGAATTATTTTCATAAAGCAAAGGTACAATCACCGAAGCACCATTTGACGATCGGCATCCAGCCGAACTAAAATGGCCAGTAAGATAGTAAACGTTAAAAGAGCAGTGCCCCCATAACTGATAAAAGGAAGTGGAATACCAATAACCGGCGCCAACCCAATAGTCATAGAGATATTTACCGCAATATGAAAAAAGAAAACAGATAAAACGCCATAGGCATACACACGACTAAACGTGCTTCGCTGACGTTCAGCAATATTGATGATCTTTAGGAGCAGAGTCAAATAAAGCCCCAGCAAAATCATACTTCCTAAAAACCCAAATCCTTCTCCTACTGTACAAAAAATAAAATCGGTACGCTGCTCCGGAACAAAATCATATCGCGTTTGCGTGGCACTAAAAATTCCTTTGCCAAAAAATCCACCGCTACCAATTGCGATTTTAGATTGTCGAACATTATAACTACTTCCGCTTTCTTTTTTCTTTTTTGAATCTTCTTCAGGAAGTGATACATAATTGGGGTCATAGGGATTGTCTTTCCCAAAGAGATTATAGATCCGTTCCACCTGGTGTTTCTGAAGTACTTTTTCAAAAATGAGCGGTACAGCAAATCGTTGAATTCCCACCGCGATCGCCCAAATCAATAAGATACTAGTTAGTATCTGTTTACGACGTTTAATTTGACGACGAAGCACATAGATCAATAAGACAGCAAGGACAGATAAGACAATTGCCAATGTATTCGGTGCAATCAAAATACTAGCAATAATAAGTATGGCCAATGCAAATCCAATGGTAGGAATAATAGAGGGAAGTCCCTCACGATACATCATCAGAAAAAAAGAAAAGTAAACTAAGGCTAATCCGGTCTCTCTTTGTAAAATCGCCATTCCTGCAGGAATCAAAACTAGTAATGCAGCTGAAAATTGACTACCCGGTCTATTAAAATTTGTTTCAGGCCGTGAGAAATACTTGGCAAGCGCCAGCGCAACAAATATTTTACAAAACTCAGCCGGCTGAAAATTAAAAGCGCCAATCCGGATAATTGATTCTGTTCCTTTAATACGAGAGTGAAACGGGAAAACCAATAAAAGCAAAAGGATTCCGGCTGCATACCAAAAATTTGAAGTAGCAGGAAAAAATTTACTGTCAGTTAACAAAATAAAGAAGCCAACAATCAATGCAATTCCCCAGAAGTAAAACTGCTTACTGTAATCTGTTTTAAAGGATACAAAACTCTGTAAAACAGGGTCGCCCTCCTGATAGGTTGCTGCAAAAATAGCAGAGAGGCCAATCAACACTAAAGCCAGATAAATCCAAACTAAACTCCAGTCAATCCCCTTCGATATAGTGGAAGAATTTCTCATGCAGTATAGCTATGCAGATTTTCAAAATTAGACTTAGGTAATAATGCAGCCGATAATATACTCATCCAAACAGGTAAGTTATGGTTCGTTTTATTGTTATGAGGATGAGGTAATGAATAATCAGGAACATTGATTTGAGAAAAACGATCAATATAAGAACTGTCTTTAGTGACTTGGAACCATTTGAAAGCTCGAATAGAGTCTTCTTTATATTGTAAGCGTTTAAAATAGGAAGGCATCAGATTGGTACCCGCTATGCGCGCTGAATCAAGTTTGCTCTTAGCCGTTAACGTATCCAACAAATATTTTTCTAGCAGAATCCGTGCAATTGGAGCTGCCCAGGTTGCTCCAAACCCAGCGTTTTGAACAAACACAGCAATAGCAATGCGAGGATTTTCTTTTGGCGCAAAACAAACGAACATGGAATTATTAGGAAGCTTTACGCGTTGACGATCTAATATTGTGTAGTTTTCTGCTGTTCCAGTTTTTGCACATACTTCCACCCCTTGAATCTGTGCTCCCTGTGCTGTACCCACTTTCACCACATCACTCATTCCTTCAATCACTTCATTGAACACCACATCTGGAATATTCGTCAACACATCGTGTCTCTCCGAAAACCGACCTAATTTTTCTTGATCCCTTTCTGTTTCACCCTCAATCTCTTTCACAAAATGAGGCGTATAATAATATCCTTTATTTGCAATAACACACATAGCATTCGCCATTTGAAGAGGTGTTGTTTGCATTTTATCTTGGCCAATCCCTAATGTTAAGTTGGTACAAGAATTCCAGTGCCCAGCATTTTCTCGATTATAAACAACCGTATCCGGAATTCCACCCGTGTTTTCATTTGGCAAATCAACTCCTAACCGAACGCCTAAGCCAAATGCATTCATATATTCCTTCCAATGCAAGTAACCTTCATATACATTTTTATATCGAGGGTTATCGACTGTCAACCGATAAATATGTGCAAAATAGGCGTTACAAGAATTAGCAATGGCAAGACGAACATTAGCAGCATGGCCGCCCCCTTTATGTGTGCATTCCGGCTTACCATGACCACATAAAGTATAACGTCCACCACAAGGATAACCCCAAGAGGAAGTAATTACTTTTTCATTTAAAGCAATCAATGCACCCAAAGGTTTGTACGTGGATCCGGGTTCGTAGCGTCCGGCTATAGCACGGTTTAACATAGGACCCGAAACATCCAGCTGCATTCGACTGAAGTTTTTACTTCCCTCTGAACCTGACAAATCATTTGGATTGTAATTAGGCCCTGAAACCATTGTCAAGATTCCTCCAGTCTTAGGATCGATGGCAACAACACCTCCTACTTTGTTACTCATTAACACTTCGGCTAACTGTTGTAATTCAATATCAATATGGGTACGCAAACTTCGTCCTGCAATGGCTGCTGTATCATATTCGCCATTTTCATATTGACCAACAATTCGGTTTTTATTGTCTTTGATCATGTACTGAACGCCGCGTTGCCCCATCAACACAGTTTCATAATAAGATTCCAATCCCGTTTTTCCGATGTAATCGCCCTGTCTATAAAAATTATTAGAGCGCTCAATATCTCTTTTATCCGCCTCACGGATATATCCCAGTATATGCGCAGCTGCATTATAGGGATAGGTACGCAAGGGAC
>Ga0214923_10005207_pt1 | contig 15233 bp, 21 predicted proteins | sample LL1510_MetaG_FD_177993 | JGI IMG/M metagenome (GOLD analysis project Ga0214923, IMG submission 177993) | Freshwater microbial communities from Lake Lanier, Atlanta, Georgia, United States - LL-1510 | ecosystem: Environmental > Aquatic > Freshwater > Lake | place: USA: Georgia | collected...
CCGAGTCGCCGACCGAGTTGCCGACCGAGCCCGAGTCGCCGACCGAGTTGCCGACCGAGTCGCCGACCGAGTTGCCGACCGAGTTGCCGAAGATGCAGACCGTGCCGGAGAAAAAGAAACTCCCTCTCTACAGGCCGTCCCCCAAACCGTACCGTCCAACCTTGACCACTATCATATTCAACTAGGGTCATTTCGCCGCTTCAAAGTACCACTGCATCGATAGGTTGGACGTGTTGTTCAGGGTGTTGCTCTGGCTGGACGAGGTGGAAATGTCAGGGCCTCTTTTCATGATGGCGAGGATGTCCCCCGGGGCGAGGGCCCTGTTGTAGTACCGAAGGTTTGAAATGTAGCCGTTGAACCCTCCGTTCATGGCGACGTAGACGTTGCCGTTGTTCTGTTTGGGCACCCCCGCGAGCGTGATCCGTTTGCTGAGCGTCCCGTTGATGTAGACGTCGAAGTACATGCCGTCCAGGCGGATGACGACGCTGATCCAGCTCTGCAGGGGGATGTCGTTGACGGTGATACTCTCGTCCACGGTGGTGAACGTGTTCATCAGTACGACCAAATCGTTGGAATTGGGGGCGATGTAGAGGCCTGGCGCGTTGTTGGGGGTTCCCATGCCGTTGTCCAGGTTCACGTTGTCCCCCTTGCTGAAAATGTGTTTGTAGCTGCCCTGGTTGTTGTCCAGGTCGGTGATGTTGATCCAGACGGACCACGAAAACTCGATCCCGTCGCTCTGGTTCGTCGAGCGGGGGATCGGGATCGCCCCGGATTGGGAGGGGTCCTGGTAGATGGTCTTGGCGCTGTTCGCGGTGATCATGCCCTTGATGAGGTAGGGGTCGTCGGGTTGGAAGATGCGCGCCATGATGTTGCTGCCCACGGAGAAGAGCACCATGAACCCGATGATGACCATGATAAGGAAGACGAGGTGGGTGACCACCGTGTTACCATTTAGGAATTCCACAACATCATTCGAGGTGGCCATATATTTTAATCTCTTTATTTTTTTTAAACGGTAAGCGACAATTGGGTCGTGGTGCCTTTGATAAAGTTAAACTGCAGTTTGTACTGGTTCAGGAAGTTACTAAAGATGTTGCCGCCCGGGCCGACCATGTAGTTGTTCCACACCTCTTGCGGGCCGACGGAGTTGCCCCAGTACTTGAAGCGGGCCGTGTACCCGGAGAAGCCGCCGTTGGGGGTGAGGGCGATGGCCGCGGTCGAGAGCGGCGGGGTGGGGGGCACGCTGAAGACGGCGGTCTTGACCAATTTGCCGTTAAGGTACGAGTCGATGGACTTGCCCGAGACGGTGACGAGGACGTTGCACCAGGTCTGCAGGGGGATGTTGGGGATCTCGCAGGTGGAGATGGTGCCGTCGGTCAACATCACCGAGGTGGTGATGATGTTGTCGATCGCCCCCAACTTCATGGACGGGCAGGTGCCGTCCCGCGTGAAGATGGTCTTGGCGCGGCCGTAGTTGACCGTCCAGTCGTTGATGTAGAGCCAGATGCTGTACGTGTAGTTGGTCGACGTGGGGTCGGTGAGGGTGGTGGCGGCGATCGAGGTCGACGTGGCGGCGTCCTGGTAGTTCGACAGGGTGGAACTGCTACTAAAGATGATGGACAGTATGTAGACCGTGATGAGTAAGACGACAAACCCCAATATAAGACCAATCATATAATTTAAGGCCTAGAAAAAATATCCGACTCTTTTTAAATGAAAGACGCCCGAATTCTGCTCTTTGTGGCGGCGTATGCGGGGGCCGCCTGCTACGGGGCGTATTGTTCCCTGACAAGGACCCCGTTCATCCCGATCGACAAGGTCAAATGGAGCTGATGTACTGGTGGAAGTAGTCGAAGGGGACGAGGAACTTGGTGGTGCTCTTGGTGTAGGTGCAGTAAAAGGCGTACATCTCCCGCGGGCAGGCGCTGTAGGCGGGGTCGTACTTGAAGACCTCCATCGCGTTGTCGATGTCCCCGGTCTTGTCCCAGAGGAGGCACTTGATGTTCGAGAGCGTGTCCGGGGGGCAGTTGGCGGCGATCCACTGCGCGCCCTCCTCCTCGGTGATGTGGAGGGACTTGGTGTCGCACCAGCCGTTGTAGAGGAGGACCAGTTCGGCGACGTGGAACTCGCTTTTCGGGGCGGGGACGATGAGGTTCATCCAGAACTGTTCAAAGTTGAGGACGCTGGGTTTCCCCTTGAAGGAGAGGTTGACGCACTTGTCGTCGTCCAGCATGCCCCGTTCGGAGAGGATGTGTTTGAGGGTGTGCCGCGGAATGACGAGGGGCAGGAAGTTCCGGTGCAGGAAGTGCCGCCACATGTAGTACATGTGGCGAAAGGGCACGCTGCCCGTGGAGGGCGTGGTGTAGTCGGCCACAAACTTTTCAACGAGGGTGGCGGGGGTGCTGTTTTTCAAGAGGAAGGCCGTGTCCCGTAGCGGGCTGGTGGCCGCGAACTTGTCGGCCGACTCGTATTTCCGGGAGTAGTGGGTGGCCACGGCGAGGATGTCCAGCGGGTTGCCGTGGAAGGCGCCGTTCTTGCACTTGCCCGGGATCACCCGCGAGTTGGCGTACTGGTGCACCGAGTACTTGTGCTTGAAGTAGTCCAGGATCGGTTTGTTCGCGATGCGCAGGAGGTGCTCGAACTCCCCTAAAAAGGGCTTGAAGCTCGGGTCGATGAAGTGCACGTTGCCGCGCTTGCCGAGCAGGATGTCGCCGACGATGGTCAAAAAGTACTTGGCGGCGTGCTTGTCCCCGAAGACGGCGGGGTAGACCGAGCGGATCACCCGCTTCGTCGTCTGCTTGGACGGGGTGCAGGTGTCGAAGAGGTGCTTCGATTTGATGAGCTTGATGGCCGCCTTGCCGATCTGGTGCCTGCTGCTGTGCAGCGCGAGCTCGCCGTTCACCAGCTGGAAGAGCTCGTGGACGATGTCGTCCTCGGAGATGAACGCGAACTCGTAGTTGTCGTACTTGATGAACCGCGTGGGCAGGTAGTAGAACGGTGCAGTGTTGAGTTCAAGGAACTGCATCGTTTGGGCGGCGGTCGCCTCCTTCCGCAACTGGGCGAGGTCCATCGAGTGCAACATCGTCGGCAGGTTGGCCATGTAGGCATTGAGCTTCCCTAAAATGTACGGGTTGTGTTGGTAGAGGTCGAGCAACCCTTCCAAAATGTCCATAGGCGGTTAAATGGCGCTGGTTTAAAATCGTAATCGGCGCAACTCTCGGTTGAGTTGCCGCCTAGATCGGCCGCCCCGCTTCTTGCCCTTTGGCGACTTTTTCGATTTTCCCGTCATTCTCGCGTACATGTTGCTGATCGTGCGGCGGGTGGAGGCGTACGCGTCGCTCGCCCTGCGGCTGGCGGAGGCGTACGCGTCCTTCGCTGCTTTCTTGTAAGGCGTCAGCATTTTATATCCTTAACCGCAGAAAAAAATTTAAGACAGCTTTTTAGAGACAATCGATGCGCAGGCCATGTAAAGTGAATTTTCAGTCTCTACGATGTAGTCCGTGTCCACCTTGTAAATCTTGACGATGGGGCTGGTGTACTCGTCCATGCTTTTCACGAGCAGCTTTTCCTTCTCCGACCGAATTCCGATGCACACGTCTTTGGCCACCGACTTTTTCCAGTAGTCCAGCATGATCGGCTTTTCGTTCGCCAGCGACAACTTCGCGGCGTGCTTTAACGCGGCGTCACAGGGCATCCTTTCCGACGACATTTTATATACCTGAAGTAAACCTATGCTTTAAGTATGTTTAATTTATTTTTTAAAAAATTGAAAAAAAGGGCGCACCTAAATTAAAACTGGATGACGATTTTTTTGTATTTCCTCTTTTGCTCCTTCTTGGGGAGGACCGCCGTGTGCACGTCGTGCGCCGTGGCGTACTCGGCCGAGAGAATGTCGTTGAGGAAGGTGTAGATTTTGCCGAGCATGACCTCGTCGCACTTGCCGACGATGAGGACGCTGCCCGTCCGAAAGATCATCACCGACACTTGGGAGAGCCCCTTGCCCCCGACGACGGAAATCTCGCCCGCCGCGTCGTAGTAGAGCTTGCACTGGATGCCCGGGTAGGAGCAGGGGTCGTAGACGGTCGAGATCTTCCGCTCGTAGCGCAGCTTGTTGAAGAGCTCTTCCCGCTTGACGAAGAAGCCGCAGTTGAAGTTGGAGTTGAGCAAGACGATCTCCTCCGACGCGGCGAGGTACGCAATGTCTGGCAGGATCGGCTTCAGGCACTGGATCAAGACCTCCACCGCCAACGTCAAGTGCGCGTAGTCCTGCACCCCGGGAATCTCAATCTTCCCCGTGTTGAAGACTTTGATGTGGAACTCTTTGAAGGCCTCGTCCGTCTTGATCCGGACGATGACCACGAAGCAGTTGTAGAAGGCCCCCTTCTGCTTGACCCGATAGGACAAAATGTCCTTCTTCGAGATCCCCACGGTCACTTTCCGGATGTCCTTGAACTTGCCCTCCACGTCCACGTGCGAGATGACGTGGTCGTAGGCGTACCGACATTGGGCCACCCGTTCGGCGATCTCGGCCACTTCGGCCACGGAGGTGCTGTTGAACTTGATCTGTTTCTTGATGACCCCCGTGGTCGGGTCCGTGTACCGGATGACGGGCAGCCGCCAAAAGACGTCCTTCAGGTCGATCCGCTGGGTCAAGAAGGCAATGTACGTCTTGGTGGAAATGTAGATCGGGGTCGGCACGGGGACGCCCCCCGACGCCTCCGCCACGCTCTTGTCCAACGGGACCTGGTTGAGGAACCTCTCCCAGTCCCCTAAGAGGCTCATTGGGAGACGGTTGTAATGGTCTCTTTAAATCTAAATTTATGTTAATTGCATCAAGTGACCCACGAATTTTTTAGTTTGTACGGCGTGGGCCTCCTGCTCCTTGAGGAGGGCGTACATCTGCTGCATGTACGCCTGCTCGTCGTGCTGGCTGTTCTTTTGCAGGACGCGGTCGGCCTCCTCCCGGGACAGCGGCTGCACCTTGACGGCCCGCGCGTTCTGGACCGAAGTGAGCGTCCGGGGCGGCTCGGTCAGGTCCTCCTCGGAGACCCCCAAGACGGTGTCCACCGTGTAAATCTGTTTCAACGTGGTGTAGTCCTCCTGGCCCCCGATGCTCGTCGCGCTGAACGACGACCTCGCCAGCGGCTCCGGGGTGCAGGCGATCGCCCGCGACTGCTTCTTGCGGACCTCGAAGGTTTCGGCGTCGTTGTCGGTCGACCGGAGCCACTCCCCGTACCCGTCGTCGGGGCGGAGGTAGTACTTCTCGAAGAGCGTGTTAAATTTTTGGTTGAACTCTCGGTCCTTGCTGAACTTGGCCAGGGTCGGGTTCTCCTCCTCCAGCTCGCGCACGCTCGCCTTGCGGTGCTTCGCCTCGTACATCTCCACAATCACCCGGTAGGCCTTGTTGAAGAAGATGAAGTACTTCCCGTCCAGCCTGGACTTGTCCGGGTGCACGGCCGTCACGATCCGCTTCGCCTGCTTCAGCTCCTCCAGGGTGTAGTCCGGGGGCAACTTGAAGAGGTTCAGCAGCTCCGCGTAGCTGTACTCTTTCAAATTGAGGTTGACCTCCATACCCTTAGCCCGTTATTTTTTAATCCACCCGCCCAACGATTTTTTTTTTATACTTTCGATTTATATGCTCAACGCCACCATCCTTAAAAAGGAGAACCTCACCACCAACTGGGGCTACCGAAGCTTTATGCAGCACAACGCGCCCCCCATCCGGGAGTTCAACCAGCAGACCGCCCAGGGCAACGTCTCGCTCTACTCGGCCAGCACCACGCGCGTCCCCGTGCCCCTCACCAGCGACCTGCGGTCGACGTACCTACAGCAGCTCCAGATCGCAGAGGCGCCAAAACTCCGGTGACTTGTTGGGGATCGGGCGCCGAATGATGAAGGGTAGTTTCTTTTCGAAGAGCTCCTTTTCTGCGATGAGGAGCGAGTCCATGTGCGTCGTCTCCACAAACGGCGGCGCCCCCGTGTTGAGCTGGGTCACCCGCATGCCGACGACCCGGGCCCGCTCGTACTTGGTCAAGTACGGCACGGTGGTGTGGTGCGGGTCCTGGATGGCCCCGTCCTCGCCCCGGACGATCACGAGGTGGCGCTTGATGTCCTCGTAGTTGAGCGGGCCGTCTTGGTTGTTCAGCGCGTCCGCCCGCTCGATGCACTCCAACTTTTGCACGAGCTCGGGCTCGTCCGACACCTCGCTGACCCCGTCGTACTCAATGTCCACGACGGGCTCGTCGTCCACGATCGGCAACTGGTCGTCCTCGGGCAGAACGTCGTCGACCTCGTCATCCTCAATCTCCTCCTCGATCTCGTCTTCCGACTCTTCTGCCATGGTTATGAGTTTAGATGTACGATTTAAATTAAATTTATGTATGTTCTAAATTTCATATGGGAAAAGAGTGGGCCATGCCGACCTGGGTCTTTCTGCACGCGTGGGCCGCGCACATTTCGCCGCAGCAGTACGCGGTCCAGCGCGCCGAGATTTTAAAAAACGTCGCGGACATTTGCGCGAACCTCCCCTGCCCCCTGTGCGCCCAGCACGCGACGGCCTACATCACGGAGGTCCAGCTCGCCGCGGTCCCGACCGTCGACCACTTCCGACGAATGCTGTGGCACTTCCACAACACCGTCAACCTTCGAATCAAAAAGCCCTTTTTCAAGTACGAGAGCATGGCCGTCTACCAGAAGCTGAACGTCTCGTATTTGTTCCGGGTCTTCATGGCCCACTTTTCAGCCCACGACCCGAACGTGAAAATGATGCTCGAGGGCATGCACCGCGCCGCCGCGGTCCACCGTTTAAAGAAGTGGTTTTCTGCGAACCTACATTGGAAACCCCACCAGGTTGGCCCCAATCCCAAACCCAGCCCCAGTGCGGGCGGTCACCCCCATGCTCGGGATGTACGTGTCTAAAATGGAAAAGGTCGCCGCTGCCGAGAGCGCGATGAGCGCCACCTCGTCCATGCTCAACCCTTTCCCCTTCGGGACCGCGTAGCAGGCGAAAGCCACCATGATGCCCTCCACGATGTATTTGATGGCCCGTTTAATGAACTCACCGATGTCGAGCATTATATAAAAGTACCGCAGAAAAAAATAATTAAGGGAAAAGTGTTTAAACAAAATCGCCGCAGTAAACATTAAATGGCGACTAAAGTAGATTTGTTGGAGGAGGACCGCCCCATCCCTGGCCAAAAGTTTGTCTGCGTCTCGTTCATCTCCCCCGAAAACGAGATCGTCTCCAAGGCCGAGTTCCTCTTCGAAAAGTACGTGGCGCAGTGGGAGCTGGCCGCCTCCCTGCAGAAGTACGCCCAGTTCACCGCCTTCGTCGCCTACAAGTACAAGCTGAACGGGGCCGCCCTCGCCGAGGACCTCGAACAGTTCTGCAAGGAGGAGGCCGACAAGCTGCGGACCTTTTCCGTCCGCGACGACTACAAGTCGTTCCTGGACAAGAACGAGGACGCCCTCACGGTCGAGTACAACGCCGCGCACGACTTCCAAACCTCGACGCGCGGCCTCAAAATCAGGGGCGTCTACTCCTCGCAGCAGGAGGCCGAGTCCCGCGCTAAACTCCTCCGAGAGATGGATCCAAATTTTGACGTCTACGTGGGGCCCGTCGGCCTCTGGATGCCCTGGGAGCCCGACGCCTACAAGACCGGGCGGGTCGAGTACCTGGAGGAGGAGCTGAACAACCTCATGGCCAAGAAGAAGGCCAACGAGACCCAAGCCAAGGAGTACTTTACCAACCGCGTCAAGGAGACCAAAATAAAGGCGGTGAACGACAACATCGAAAAGGCCCGGATCAGCGGCAACAAGCTGACCCAGACCATCACCCCGAGCGGCGAGCTCGTCAACATCCAAACCATGACGCCCACCAAGATCATCGCCGACGAAACCCGGGCGCTGCTAAAGGAGACCATGTTCGACTCCCCCAACATTCCCACCAAACAAGCCATTTAAAACAAACGCTACGGTGGTAGGTATGATCTACGGCCTCGAGGAGGCCCTCTGCGCCATGGCGGTGGGCGACGAATATGAACTTTTGATAGAGTACGATTTCATGGAATTCATTGTCGAATTCGATGAACTTCTTTCTAACGTATCCAAAGACATCACCTTTACTCTATGAATGGGGACTGCTACGTCTGTTTTGAGGGCGCGGAAGTCTACATGAGCGCCTCCTTCGGGTGCTCGCCTGGCCACGCAATGTGCGCGCGGTGTTACAAGCGGCTGGACACGTGCCCGGTGTGTCGATATTCCCCCTCCCTAAAACCTCCGGTCCTGGCGGTCAAGTTGTTGAAGAACATCAAGCACCCGGAGACGTGCACCAACTATGTAAACACGCTAAAGGCGTTTATCGCCGACGTGACCGCCTAGAGCGTCTCCCGCCGCGTTTCGACCGCCACCTGAAACCGCCCCGCCGATAGCGCGACCCTCCGTGGTTTATTTCGTTCATATTTGGATCTGGGCGCACTCCGCGGTTCATTTCGTTCTCATTTGGATCTGGGCGCACTCCGCGGTTCATTTCGTTCTCATTTCCCGACGGGTCACTCCACCATGATAATGGATTCCACCACGCCCCTCCTGCCATGGTCCGGGTGGCGCCGAACATCCCCGGGTTGGCCATGCCCACGTCCGTGCCGCGCAAGTACGACGACGTGTGAGGGGTGGTGTACCCGTTGCTGAACCCCACGTTCGACAAGTACTGCCCGCCTCGTCTGCTTTTCCGCCCCATATGGTCTATACATATTTTTTTTTACGAGAGTTTCTTAGTCAAGGCCGTCGCCGCGAAGACAAGTACCACTAGGCCTACAATGCTATAAATAGACGTGTCCTCTTTCGGACTGAACCCGATGGTCATCATGTACCCGAACAAGAACAAAAACCCGACAATAACGATCATCACCATCGCGCCGATCAAGGCCTCGTTGTTGGACTCGCTGCTGTCGTTCGTGCTGGCGGGCGTCACCACCGTGTCCTCCGACTCCCCGACGGGCTGACAATCGATATAAATTTGACCGTCGGAGGAAAAGCCGTTGGCCGACGTGCCCTTTTCGTTGTAAAACGCCGTCCCGGGGACCGTGTTGATGTAGGAAAAGGTGATGAGCTTGCCCAGGGCGGTCATGGCCGTGCTGTCGATCGACACCGCCGCCAGTTTCGGGAAAACGACAATTTGGTAGTTGGGGGACGAGCTGCAGTTGGCGCTGAAGGGCATGGTCCCGGTGTAGGTGAAGTAGCCGCTCTTAGGAATCAAATAGTTAGCGTTAAAATCAGGAACGTTCAAGGTGGTCGCCCCGTCCGACGCGAGCGGGGCGTCGCCGATGATGGCCTCTAAAATGCCGGACCCCGTGGTCGGCGCGCCCTTGGAGGAGATCGGGATGCAGACCAGCAGCCCGTCCTGGTTGCTCGTGTGGGTGATGATGACCTCCCCCTCGGCGGGCGTGCCGTTGAAGGTGTGCAGCGAGGGCTTGAAAATCGTCAGGGTGGTGGGCGTGTATTTCACGTTGTTGTAGACCACGTCGCTCGCCCCGTCGTACGTGACCGAGAGGGAGTTGGTCTTGTTCACCACCGTGCAGGAGCTGTGGCCGTACTTGAACCAGTACAAACATTTCAGTTGGCACTTGGGCGCCTTGGCCGAGGTAATGTCGATCGGAGAGGTGCACGCCATTATTATATAAGTGGATTATAATAAACACTCGGCTCTTTCGGCAGTGCGCCGCGTGGCGGGGTACTCGTCGCTCGAACTCTGCACGATCGTGTACTTGTTTTTCCGGTAAAAGGTCTTCCGCGTGCCCCACTGCCGCTTAAAGGTCGGGTGCGGGTCGACAATGTCGACGACCAACGGCGCCGCGTGCTTGACCCGAAGGATGCGCCCCACCGCCTGCGTCACGTTCTTCTTCGGCGTGGCCATCAGCAGGGTGGTGAGGGTCTTGATGTCGAGCGCCTCCTCGGCCATCGCGTAGGTCGCCAAGATGACCCGCTTCGTCTCCGTTTCCTTCAAATCTTTCGACTTCATGCCGCCCACGTAGTACCCCACCGGGGCGATTTGGCGGTGCGTGATCGCGTCGTGCAGGTAGGCCAGCAGCGACTTGTTCTGAGAGAGAATCATGATCTGCTCGTTCGTCGGCGTCGCGAGCAGGTGCCCCAGGACGGTCAGCACGAACTCGGACCGCGGGGCGAAATCGCAGAGCTTGTTGATCATCACCGCGTAGTTGGCCTGCCCCTTGAAGTTCAGGACGGTCTCGTTGAACTCGGCGTCGGGCGTCCGGAACTCGACCTGCTGCACCACCACGCTGTCCGTCGTCTCCCGCTGGGCGCTGTAGACGATGGGCCCGATGAACTGCTTGAACACCTTGGTGAGCCCGTCGGGCCGCTCCATGGTCGCGGAGAGGCCCAGCATGTACGGGGTGACGATCTTGAAGAGGGCGTTGCTGAAGACCTCCGCGGCGATGTGGTGCGTCTCGTCGATGATGGTGAGGCCGAAGCCCTCGAAGACCGTCGGCTCGTACTCCTTCATCGACAGCGACTGCAGCATCCCGATCACAATGTCCTTCTGGACGTCGACCTGCGTCCCCTGGATGCGCCCCACGGACGCGGACGGCAGGAACTCTTGGATGCGCTCCACCCACTGCTGCAGGAGAAAGTCCTTGTGGACGATGATCAGCGTCTTCACCTTGAGCGCCGCCACCAGGTGCAGGGCGAGGATCGTCTTCCCGTAGCCGCAGGGCAGCTCCAAGAGCCCGTACTTGGTCTGCAGGAAGGCCTCCACCGCGGGGAGCTGGTTGGCGCGCAACGTGCCTCTAAACTCAGGGGAAATGGGGGTCGGATCCTTGAGTTTAGAGGGGACTTCGCCGTAGCGCGCCACCCCGAAGAACCGCGGAATGTAAATTTTAGCAGGCGACTCTCGGTAGGCGTGGAACGAGGTCACCTGGCCCGGGTTGAAGGTGTTCTTCGGCGAGAACATCAAGCTCGCCTTTAGCTTCCGCTGCTCCTCCGCCGTAAGGCAGCTTTTAGGGATGGTGTACCCCTTTTGTCCTAAATACATCACAGTCGTCGTGGAGATTTTTTTATATGTGTTTTGTATTATGCGTCTTCCGGTTGTGCTGTTAGCGGTCCTTTTATGTTTGGTTGTGCTGGTCGATGTGCGGCTGCCTCCGGCGGTCTCAAATTTAATCGGCAGCACTCCGGGGCTCCTCGTCGCCCTGATCGCCGTGTTTTACTTGTACACGACCTCCCCGCTGCTGGGGCTCATCGGCATCGTCGCCGCCTACTCTCTGGTTCAGAAAACGGGCTACTTCAACACCGACACCACCCGCATCCCCACCCTGATCGAGCTGCAGTCGGGCCTCCCGAACATGACCATCAACGGCGCCACCTACACCCCCACGCACCAGTTCCCCGTCACCCTCGAAGAGACCGTCGTGAACAACCTGGTGCCCATGGCGCAGAGCAACTTACCGAAACCGTCGCAGTGACCGCCTTTTACGGCGGCGCGAGAACCGTCGAGTGCCGCCAGTAGGGGCTAAAAGTGACGGTTTCTCAGGTGTAAACCCAGTAGCCTCATCCCCATACCCTGGACCAAAGGCATCAATACCCGCAGCACCAGGAACAACGAATGGACCTGTACCCGCGGCACCAGGATCAACGAATGGACCTGTGCCCGCAGCAGGTACATTTTGATTTGCCTGATCAAAGGACTGATTCCCCGCAAAATTTTGATTTGCCTGATCAAAGGACTCATTCGCCGCAACATTTTTATTTGACTGATCAAACTGATTCGCCGCACTGTAGTCCCCAGGCATACCCGTATTCGGGGTCAGCGATGGATCGAACACCGCGTCTATCGCGACTTTCGTGGTCGCCACCAGTCTCGTCGTCTCGTCCAGCGCGGCTTTCTGTTCTTCTAGTTTTTCTTTTTCCATCACGGTGATATTAGCGGTGTCTAACAACTTTTTATCATTTTTTTCTTGTTTTCCTTTATAATAGTCAATCATATTTTTTATAAATTCATTACATTTCTCCTTGAACTCTTCCTTGGGGGGCAACTCCTTAGTACCGTTTAACTTATTATATAGAACTGTAAAGAAACCATCATCTGTTCCTCCTCGGCGACGTGTTCTTCTCATATATATACCAAAACTAAAAAAAAAGATAGGAACTACCAATAGCAACTCTGTTCAATGTTTTCGAACCCCCTAGGACGAACGGTGGGGCGGGTCCATTTCGGGGTAAGGTAGACCGCTAGAACGTCCTTGCGTTCGGTCAACCACCTGTTCCCGTAAATCCCAAAGTACATTTGCAGGACTCCCCCCACATAAATGGCCGACTTCCCTAACGAATGGATGTAGGCGCAGAGCGGGTTCCCGTACCCCCCACAGGAGCAGAGCGCCACGTCGAACTCTTTCGTCTTGACCTGGTCGCAGAAATCCAGAAACTCGTCGTGCCAGTCTCGGCTCGGCTCCAACCCCTGGGTCTGCGGCGGCTTCAGGTACTCGAACGTGCACCCGGGGAACAAGTCGACCCCGTACACCGTGGAGTCGCGCATGAGGTCCACAAAGGGAGAGATTAACAAAATTCGCAACCCGCTCAAGGCGTGCGTCCACGGGCGGTGGATGTAGTGGAAAATGTCGAAGCCGTACGCCCACACCTGCGGCTTCCGGTATTTGGCTTGGATGAACGCGTGGGAGTCCTTAACGTGCCGAATGTAGTGCCCGAACGGCTCCCACGACGCGTAGAGCTCGCACGCCTCGAACGCGCTCAAGTACCATTTGGAATACAAAAGGAACGATTTCATGGTCGGCAGGTGGATGCCCGCGTTGTTCTTCATCGCCCGTTGCAAGACCGGGGGAAGTTCTTGGTAGTGGTGCCCTAAAAAGGCCGTGTTGTTTTCGATCCCCGCGATGCGCGGGATGATGAAAGGACGCTGGCGGTCCCGCTGGGCGCGAATGTAGGCCGCGAGCGCGTCGTTCGGGTGGTCGAACGTGTAGACCGTCGGGTTCACCGCGTGCCGAGCGGGGGCGACGTACATGTGCGGGCGGGGCACCACGGCGAGGCCGTAATTTCGCCCCTCTTCGGTGTGGTAGTGGTAGGTTTTGATGAACTCCGGGTCGTTGTAGACGGTGAACCCGAGCATGGCGAACAGGTAGCAGAGCTTGTTGTCGCACCCGGGCGCCCCCAGGGGGAACTTGAACGCCTTGGACGGCACCCGGTGCGCCGAGTGCACGATGAAGGTGTCGGCGCTGTCGTGGCGCGGTCTCCCGTTGAGCGAGAAGATCGGGCACTCCTCCAAGGGCGTGCCGCGGAACTCGTAGCGGAGCAGCGCGTACATTTTTCGGGCCGAGTGAAGGTCGGAACGGCGCACCTTCGAGAGGGTCTCGTCGAAAAAGATGTCGGCGTTGGCCAGGACGTTGTACCCGTCCGTCAGGCGGTCGAAAAAGTCGGAGAACTGCAGGCGCCGCCCAAGCACGACCTGGGTCACCTTTCCGCTGGAGACCCCCAACTCCTCGTCGGTGTAGAGCCGCTCGTTGAGCAGCACGACGCGGTCGACGGCGGGGTTCTTCGCGTTTCGGGCGAGGCAGTACCGCACCTCCTTGCACCGAACAGCATCGGCTGGAATGTAAAACTGGGTGAAGACCGTGATCGGGTCGGCCGTCGCCGCCCCCACCACGGTGGCCGGAGAGTTTTCCACAAAGAGCATTATGGACTCAGGTCCGCGAAATATATTTAAACCATGTCTTATAGTATTAGAGCATGGACGACGACATTGAAATGCGAAACAACCGTCCTCTTTTCAACCCCTTCAACGCCGTGAACAAGCAAATCACCCAGGCGGACGTCGAGGCGCTCCTGCAGACCTACGGGCTGCCCCCCGTGGTGAACAACGTGGCCCTCTACCAGCGCGCCTGCACCCACAGCTCCTACTGCGTTCGCCACGATTTGCCCGCCGACCAAATCGCCGAATGCCCCGTCGGCTGCGTCGAGCTGCAGCCCATTTCGAACGAACGGTTAGAATTTTTAGGGGACGGCGTCCTCGAGTGCGTCACCAAATGGTACATGTACCAACGCTTCCCCCACGAGAACGAAGGGTTCATGACCGAGAAGAAAATCGCGTTGGTCAAAAACGAGGCGATCGGCAAGCTCGCCTACGACATCGGCCTCGCCCAGTGGCTCGTCATTTCGAAACATTCCGAACTCAAAAAGTCACGGTCCAATTTAAAAAAATTAGGGTGTCTTTTTGAAGCGTTTCTAGGCGCACTCTTTCTAGACAACCATGAAAGGTTCGACGCGGTCCGAACCTTTGTCGTCGCGGTGTTCGAACGCCACATCGATTGGCAAGAGATCATCTTGAACGACGACAACTACAAGAACATCCTCCAGATCAAGTTGCAGAAAGAGTTCAAAACGACCCCCGAGTACCTCGTGCTGAGCCACACCGTCAAAGGGTACCACACGGGGGTGTTTTTGTGCATCGGGCAACCCATCTACAACGCGTCGACGGCCCACGCCATCCACGTCAAAGACTTTGACGCCATCCACGCGTACTTGCGGCACCATAAACAAGCCTTGTTTTTGTTGGGGGGAGGCACCCACAAAATCAAAAAAAAGAGCGAACAGCTCGCCTGTGAAAACGCTTTGAAATTATTAAAATGACATTATATATGACCGCGCCACAAGAGTTGGAAGAATTAGACATCCACGGACTTGGAACCCACACGCCTGGAGCCGTCGGTCCTAATCCGTTCGGAGACGATCTGAATGACCGCGATCTGGATGAACTCGATCTGGATGACCAATTGTTACCAGACGGTGAATTCGAAGATGTAGATGATTTACTATATAGTCCCAAGCAGTATTTAGAATATTTACGCAAGAGATACATTTATTTACGGACCAACCCCACCCACTTTAAGAAACTTGCCACCGACAATTGGCTCGTTCTTAAAAACCTATCGTCTGCCCAATACCGCGAGTTAAGAGATTCAGAGAAAAAAATGTTCAAGTTATTATACAATTTTTTCAGAAGAATCAAGTATTATTATTCATATTTGAACAAAGTTGATCATTTGAATGCAAAAAGACCCATGTTGCCACGGCCCAACTTTCAAGTACCTATTTACAACAAAAGACCAGGACGCCGCGTACGAAGCCCTGAAGATGGCGATGGCGAAGAGGGTGATGGCGAGGGCGAGGGCGATGGCGAGGGCGATGGCGAGGGCGAGGGTGATGGCGAG
>Ga0214923_10005208_pt1 | contig 15233 bp, 19 predicted proteins | sample LL1510_MetaG_FD_177993 | JGI IMG/M metagenome (GOLD analysis project Ga0214923, IMG submission 177993) | Freshwater microbial communities from Lake Lanier, Atlanta, Georgia, United States - LL-1510 | ecosystem: Environmental > Aquatic > Freshwater > Lake | place: USA: Georgia | collected...
AAAGCAGTATGGGTTGGAGACTACCTCAGTTACATCCACCCAATGTTGTCTGGATTGAGAAAGTAAAACACATAAAAAAAAATCAAAAATAGCGTCATCAAAAAACTAATCCGCTATTTTTGATTTTTTTTCACCCCAGCGCGGACAAAATTGACTGGCATATTTTGACAGCCATTGTAGATAAGCTAATGGAAGACCATAGCGTAGTAGTCCGCGCTCTGTGCGAACGCATCCGCAAACTGGAAGAGCAAAATCTAAAACTTAAGACCCGGATTGACGAGTTGAATAGTCTGATTGAGGCTATTGACGATGGAGCACGCTATGTCACAGTTGAGGCTGCGACTATGCGTCCAACACTAAACATTGTTTCAGACAGTGACGCACCGGCATCCGAATCTGAAAGCACTGTCGTCGCCCCCGAGCCTAAGACAGCCGGTCGCCCAAAAAAAGATGGCGGCAACGACAAAGAGCGTGAACGCAAACGACGCTGGTACGAAAAGAAGAAATTGGCTAAAGCGGCTAAAGCGGAATCTAAGACCGAATTAACATCTTCAGCCAAATAAATGGGCGACCCGTTGCTACCACCTTCTGGGCACAGCAACACAAAAGCAACTACCGAACAGAAGCGAACGCTACTTAATAAATTGCGTTCGCATCTAGGAAAATCAAAAGATGATATCTTATTTTTGCGTCAGCATAAGATGGTCATCAAGGCAATGGATGAGTTATACCCAGATAGCGAAAATAGCAGACAAACACGAATAGGTGCTTTGTGCGCAATCACCAAATCATTAGTTGAACAAGGATATGATTCATACTCAAAGGCTGAAAAGGCATATTGTGCCGCTAACGCAAAAATGCGAAAGGCACTCACGACCGCAAGCCGCTCGCGCGCACCGTCCGAAAAGCAAACTGCTGCTTATGTGCCTTGGAAATCAATCGTTGAAGCATTCAATAAACTCAAGGAATCTGTTGGAAGTTCAGATTGGCTTCAGTATCAGAAAGCAGTCGTGATGGGTCTGTATGTCTTGTTGCCACCAGTGCGTGTTGACTATGCTCCATTGGCTGTCGTAAGCAAACTCACTGGCAATCCATCGGTCAATACATTGCTGCTCACAAAGTCAAAAGCCAAATTCATTATGCCCGTTTATAAGACAGCAAAATCTCACGGCATTAATGCGTACGATGCTCCACCACAACTCGCAGAAATGCTCCGCAAGTTCCAGCAACTCAAACAAGATGCTAAAGTTGATACAACAACATTGCTTCTTAACAACTACGGTAAGCCAATGACCAAAGCAAACCTAGGAACTTATTTGCGACAGTTGATGGAAGAAACTACTGGAAAGCGATTCGGCGTTCAGATGCTACGGCACTCTTACAACTCATCGCATATTGACACAAGCGATGACTTGAATACAATTGTTGGAAGCGCAAAGATTATGGGACATACGCCCTTGATGGCTCTTGAATACGCCAAACGATTCACGGAACCGGAATGAACCAATCGCGAGGAATATAAATCACTGATTGAACTTTGTCATAAGCGTAACCACGCTCACGCAGAAAGTCGCGCGGAATCAAAGTGCTGAACTGCTCCTCATTATATGGCACAGCAAATAGACCGTCTGCCAGATTGAAGAAAATTGTGTATTGAATGTCCGGATTAGTCATCTCCTCAATCTTGTTAAGTCCTATCATCCAATCATTGAATGCCGTTGACTTGTAACGACGAGATTTGATTTCACCCATCTTTGTTTCTGAATGAACATCTAAGATATTCACACCGCCACTGAGTTTGACTGGGGTGCCCAAGTACTCCGCAATGCGGTGAATGACGGCTCGTTCTCCAGCAAGTCCGAAGGCAAAGTCTGCGGCGCGAGGGTCGTGGGCGGCGATGCTCATTTCACTGTCCGGAGATTTTTACCATCCGTAATTAACGCATTGATGCCGGTGGCTGAAAAAAATTGAAGCGTCCAAAATCCGGAAGGTTGGACACCGGGCGGACAAAAATTGACTGACGATTCTGAATTTTCCTTTCTTTCAAACAATGGCTGCTCGTCGCCCCGTCACCATTGAGAGCCTCACGGCAAAGTTGAACTACGCCAACAAGAAGACCAAATTTGCGTGGGCTAAGTATTATGAGACCATTCGCAGTGAAATTGAAGCAGCACACACGCACTACAATGTAATCACACGAACTGTGACAGATGATTCAATCCCAGAACACATCAAAGGCGAACTGCGTACTATGAGTGCTGAACTCCGTAAGAAGTGGGAGTGCCCCATCTGTATGGAATTCATTGAAACAGAAGCACTTGAAATCACAAACTGCGGACACTTCTACTGTAAGACTTGCCTTGATGGTGTGAAAGCCCACGCTCGTGAGCGTTCAGAAGAAAAATGGAGTTGTGCTGTGTGCCGACGCAAACACAGTTTCAAAGACGATGAATAAATACAAACAATGAGCAATGCTCCCAAAGGACATTATGTTTTTTGGTTTTGGGAATTCTGGAATTCTGCTCAGCACTCACGGCTCATTCAGCCCCAAGCCCCCCAAGGACTGCTCAGCCCCCACGGCTCCTCCCGATTGAGTGGTTCATTGAAAAGCAAAATTCCAAAATTCCCACCCCTTAGAAAGATGGTTAAGAAAACAAAAGACCCAATTGTTTTGAGTAAAGAATTCCCAACTAATTATCCTTCAGATGCTGTTGAAATTCTGGACGCAATGTCCTTTGGCAAAGGACTTAACATTGTTGGTTCTATGAGCATTCGTTCGCAACAGTATGCTGGTGATTACGATGGCTATGAAGTTGTTGAACTCAAAATGAAAAGCGACGATGATGCTTTGTCTCATCTCAAACAACGCTTTCAAGCAAACATTAAGAAACTCAAGTCGCTCAAGAATGTTTGGATTGGAGACATCAAAGCCGGCAGCGTTGAAGAGTGGCGTGTGATTCCCAAATCAGCAGTTGTTATTGATGGCAAAATTACTGGATACAATTCAACTGCTTGTAAGGCTCGCGTTGATGAACTCCTCAAGACCAAAATCATCAGTGCCGCCGAAGCAAAGGATGCCAAAGAGTTGCTTAAGAATTCCCCATCCATTTCCGAGTTCCTCCTTGCCAAACAGAAAATCAAATTCCACATTGTGCGTTGGACTCCTCCCGAAGTTCTTCGCAACGCAAAGGTCTTGCGTGACAAACGCACAATGACGCTTGAACAAGCCTTTTCATCTCCCACAATCAGCAAGATGGATGTTATTGGACTTGTACAGCGAAATCGCTTCACCGACTTTAGTGTCATCTACGAATTCAGAAATAACGGCAAGACTTTGAATCCCGATAAGATTGATATTGGACAATCGCTCAAAGAGGCGATACTCGCATATAGTGCTGAAGGCAATTGGTTCAAAGTGCTTAAACGCCGCTACGCACTTGCGAAATTCACCAACGACCTTGACACCGTTAAGAAATTAACTCCGTTTTTGAACTCCGACCTTGGACGACTTTACCACATTGTTGGAGATATAGGAACGCTCACTAATCTCCTTGATGGTTATGCCAATGTGCCTATGGATATTGTCCGATATGAAATTGACCAATTCAAAAATCGGCTTAGCAACATATATTCCCTAAAAGATTATCTCAAGCACGAAGGGGAGGTGTTTGGAATGATTAAACGCATTGTTAGCCTCCCGAAGGACAAGATGATTGAACCATTGTCCAAATTGGAAGATATGCTAACCAAGTACCTTCAAAACAATACAAAAGCAATTATGGATGGTGAGTTGAAAGGTGCTTTACCGTCATTGAAAGGTGCTGGTTATAAAGACATCATTACATTGTTGGGACTACTGGGCACTGAACGAACTCAATCACGACTTGATGAGATTAACAGAGAAAGGTATGAAGTGGGTGAGGCACTTGAAGCCGCTGTCAGTCCAGTTGAAAAAGCAAGGCTGCGGCGGCGATTGCGCGAACTTGAAGATGCCTCCATTGACTTGCGACGACGCTCAGCAGACCCCTATAGTCCTTACAATGAAAAAATAATGCGTCGTAGAGCGATGGAAAAATATGTGCCAGAAGTTAGTGGACGCACTTTTGATTCTGGAATGGAAGATGACCCAATTGAACATTTAGGCGATATTGAGAAACCAAAAGGAAGGCGTGGTCTTCGCGCTTTTATGGCAAAAGACAGAACGCCAAAATTATCACAGTTTTCTCCAGCAATGCGTCGTGCGGAATATGCTACTGATGTTAGGTACCGACAATCAAAGGCTGAGCCAGAAAGTGCTGCTAAACGACGGGCGTTCCACACAGCGTTGGCTGGTGAAATGGCTGAAAGACTACGCTCCGGCGAATTTTAAATTTTGGTAAATGAAAAATCTCACCATCATAGAAGATGCCTTCACTGTCATTTAGTAATGAGAAGGGTGCGCGACCCATAGCAAGAGTATCGGGCGGACACTATGATGGTGAGATTTTGTACTTACACGAAGGAAGCATTGGAGGCAAAAAGCCCACAGCAACTGTAGCCCGGTCAAAGTATGTGAATGAACTCAAAGGGATGAAACCGGCTGAACGAACTCGCGCATTTGCTACAATGGATGAGGCATTGGCGAAAGGAATGAAGGAAGACGAACTGTCCGGTGTTGGCACTGAAGTCAAAGACCTTTACAAGCGTATCTTGAAGGACGAAACCAGTGATAAGACAGTTGAGTTGGATGATAGTGGGCTGTTTGAGTTGCTCCCGAACCCAGACCCTAAAAAACGCGAAGTCTGGTACATTGCTGGACAAAGCGGCAGTGGCAAATCGTGGATTGCCAAGCAGTTAGCACACTACTACCATAAACTGTTTCCAGACCGAGGTGTCTATCTAATCAGTAAATTAGATAAGGATGACACTTTGGATGCTCTTAAATTCCTCAAGCGTGTTAATATTCAATCCTTTATTGATGACTACCCCGACTTGGATGAGTTTAAGGATTGTATGGTAATATGGGATGATTATGACACGATTACCGGTGCTGCTGAAAAGGTTGTTTCTAAACTCATTGACGACCTTGCGATTATGGGTCGTCACACTAACACGACTATGTTGTGTTTATCGCACTATCTCACTAACTATAAGAAAACACGATTGTTGCTTAATGAATGTACTCATATTGTTGTTTATCCCCTTTCTACTTCGTATCACGCATTGGCTTACTTACTTAAGAACTATGTGGGTATTGAAGAAGACGATTTACGGCGACACCGTCGCCTTGGTAGTCGCTGGCTATGTTATGCCAAAGGCTATCCACAGTTTATGATTAGCCAAAAAAATGCTGAAATCCTTCATTTCATTTAAAGTTTTTTTTGATGTAGAAGAGTACAATGGCTGAGTTAGAAGGGAAAATATATAAGATAAGTTGTGGCGACTTATTTTATTACGGTTCTTGTACTACAACACTGCCCAGACGCAAATATACGCACAAGCAGCGTTGTCAAACTGTAGAAAACAAACTATACAAAGCAATAAAAGACAAACCTTGGACGATTGAATTAATTGAATTACGCATATGTAAATCAAGAGAAGAACTTAGATTGCTTGAAGATACTTATGTAAGACCAGCACTAAATGACTCAAATTGTCTAAACGAAAGATGTGCTGTATTTAATGTTGAAAAAGATAAAAAACGAAAATCGGAATGGTATAAAGCAAATAAAGATAAAATTCTTGAAAAGGCAAGAACAAATTATGCCCAAAGAAAAAAGTTGTCTTTATTAGAATGAGTGGCTACGCTCAATGGAATCCGGCAACGACCTATCCGGCTGATGAAATCGTTAGTTATGTTTCGGCGCTTTGGCAATCTCTTCAAATTACCACAAACAATCCGCCTAATACAAGCCCATCTTTCTGGGCTCAAGTCGGCGGTGGTGGCGGTGTAAGCAGCATTGTTGCTGGGACTGGAATCGCCGTGAGCGGCACATCCGCCGTGACGGTTAGCAATACTGGAGTGCTTTCTGTTGCTAGTGCGGGAACTGGAATTACGATTGCTGGTACGGCTCAAAATCCCACTGTACAAAATACTGGTGTGTTGTCTGTAAGTGCTGGATACGGATTAAGCATTTCTGGAACTGCTGCGAACCCAACACTAAATAATGCTGGAATCGTTAATGTAGTTGCCGGCACTGGAATTGGTGTGGCGATTGCGCCACCAGAAACAGCAACTATAACTAACAATGGCGTGCTGGCTCTGACTGCCGGAAGTGGAGTTAGCATCACTGGTACACCGGCAAACTACACCATCAGTGCGACCGGAAGCGGTGGAACGCTGACTGGAATTACTGCTGGAGATTCCATTACTGTGACTGGAAGTGCTCCATCTCCAACAGTTGCTGTTAATTTTGACACCTCAAGTAACTATGGTGTTTTCTTATCCTCACTAAGTGGAACTGCTCCTTTAAGGGCACAATTAAATCCTCTAATAAATAATGGCACAAAAGTTGCTCCTAATGGAGGTGGCACAGCACCAACTACGACAAGTTTAGGCGGAAATTCTCTTCGCACGACTGGATATGGATTTATTAATTATAAAGCGAGTCCTCAAACTGGAGGGAATGACCTACAAACTTGTATTGTTTATTCAGACAATCCTCTTAGTACTCCATACAGACCAATTATTGGTACTACACTTACAATATTTAATAACAATAATACTGGCAATGATAATATGAATTACCTAATCTATTATGAAGACTCTTCTGGCAATTTTTATCAGTTTGGTAATATTCAACTTTCGCCGCAAAATATTGGTTATATCACAATCGTTCAGCATAATCCAGATGATGGTGTGAATCCATTGTCGTGCCCTTATGCGTGGATTTTCAGTAAAATCACTAACTCTGGTCGTTATGGTTAAGCACATTTGTCCCTCTCTTCAATGTCACGCTTGATGTCATTCAGCAAGTCCAACCAAGTAACGGATTCCATAATGGCACGGCAAACCATTCGCGTATTAATGTCCCAGTCTGGAAACTCCAAAGGCATTAATTCGTCATTGACATAATGATACAACTCTGAAGCATCTTTTAGAACTTCAGACTTGAATGCTTCTTTGAATTCTGGCTCATCGTAAGCCTCATATTGCTCGGTAATGGCACAGTGAATCCAGCAGTGAAAACTGTTAAAAGGCGTGTAAATCGGCATTGTCAATCGGGAACTGACTGGCGGGGTGACGGCGGCGGGACGCGTCAATTTTGTCCGCGGGGGTGGGAAAAAATCGTCAAAAATATGTCAAATGTGTCGCACTACTCAAAGCAAGCAAATTCTCCAAATTAACTCTGGTCGTTATGGTTAAGCACATTTGTCCTCCTCTTCAATATCGTTTTTGATGTCAGTGAGCAATTCGTCCCACTCAACGCTGTTCATAATTGCTGAGCAAATGCCTCGCTTATTGAAGTCCCAATCTGGAAATTCCAGAGGCATAATTTCTTCATTTACATAATCCCAAAGAGTTGGAATGTCTTGTAGCACTTCAGCCTTAAAGTTATCTTTAAATTCTTTCTCCATACAAGCATCATATCGCTCAACAACAGCAACGCGAATCCAGCATTGAATGTCGTCGCGCTCAGTGAAGATTGGCATTGTCAATCGGAAACTGACTGGCGGGGTGACGGCGGTTGGACGCGTCAATTTTGTCCGCGGGGGCGGGGAAAAAATCGTCAAAAAATTTTCATTAGAAACTGGGCTTAGAAGTCAAACTGGTGTCCGGGAAATCGCATTCGTGCTACTTGTTGAGCCAGTTCAACGCTGTCCGCAAAGAAGAAATCAACAGTATCTGGTTCTTCGTCACTGATTACAGATATAAAGGCAAGGGGTTCGTCCTTTTTCAGCACTGCCAACCAATACAGATTAACAGTGGCACGCAATCTTTGAATGTGGTTACCAGCATCACTGGCGCTGTTGAACTTCGCGTAAATCATTCCAACGACTGGACGATTGTTTTTTGACACCTTATCAATCGCCATAATGGTTTTCATCATCATCTTTTCTGCGTCATCCTCAGAGCGAATTACGAGCGGGGGGGCAATTTGAGAACGCATTTGGGACTGTGAATGAGTGCTGACTTGGCGGTGCTGGACGCGTCAATTTTGTCCGCGGGGGTGGAAAATTTTGGCATCGTGGACAAAATTGACGCCTTCGTCAGCCAGTTCCCAAATTCCCAAGTTCCCAATTAGAATGGCTGGCATTAAGAGCGTCTATACTTGTCCGGTGTGCTCTGAGGCTGGAGTGCGTTCAGACCGCTTTGCTCATCATATGACCAACAAACAGCATATCAAGTGGTTCGCAGCACATATGAGTGCCGAGGACAAAACGCGGTATGGCGAATTGTGTGTAAAGCGAGGAGCGGATGGCAAGGTCGTCGCCGCTGCGTGTCCTAAGTGTCGTGAGCGTCCTTTCATTGCTACCGCAAAGATGAAGGATAGCGAGGCTGAGTTCAGAAACTGGTCTGAGACTCATCTGATTCTGTGCTATTCAGCACCCGCACCGACCGCAGTTGATTTGAGTGGCGCAAGAGTCCCTACAGCGGCTGGTGCTGGACGAGCCCCTACTATTCCCGAAGAGACTCTTTCCAAACTAATCGCAGAGCAAAACCTTGACGAAGGTGAAACGCCTCCTCCACTTCAAACAATGATTGAATTTGTTCTTTATTCGTTGCGTAATTCGCGAAGGTTGGCTAGCAAGCGTTCTGATGAAGTCGCTGCCGCTCAAGAAACAATCAAACAACTCAAAGACCGTATCAAAAGCAAAGAATCCGATTTAAACAACTTGCGAGCGATGCTGCGGGGCAAACTGGCTATTGATGTTGCTGAGATAAATCGTGCTCCGGCTAAGGACAGCGATGAAGACAGCGATGAAGACTAAAGACTAAGTTATAAGTATTTTTAATGGCTCGGCAACGGCGTATGCGGATTAGCCTTGACCCGGAATATTATTTTCGTAAATTAGATAGGCAAATGTCTGAACAGCCTAAGGTTATTCAGACAAAAAAAATCTTTAGTTATAAGGACTTTGAAACCCCAGCAACCCCATCGCCGTCAGAGCCAGTCAAAGTAAAGAAGAAGCCCGGACGCAAACCAAAGGCGGTATCATCTGGCAAGATAACCATTAGTGACTATCCAGTCACTGTTTCCTTTGGATAAATGCTCTTTAGGTAGGCACTTCCGACCTTTTTGCCCAAGACCTTATTGAGGATTCGTGTGATGGCGTTGGGCGACTGAAAGTTAAAGAGCGCCGTTGGCGTGTTAGACTTCTTGTTTTTCTTCCAGTCGGCGTGATGCTTGAGCCACGCGTTCAGCACTGACATCAATACTGGAGGCACATCAACTGTTTGAAGTCCAGCAGCCTTTCGGGCTTTGAACTTATTAAATATCATCTTGCTTGAGGACAAACATAAGTAGTTGTCCTCAGTGTGCTTTTCCTTATCATAGTTCTTCACCACCTTCATACAAAGATAATCTTGATTGCGACGAGGTTCAATATCAGTATAGAGGCTAACTACCAGTAGATTCAAAAGAGCATCTTTCTGTTCTTCAGAGAGGGTCTTTAGAGCCAAATATGGGTCTAGAACAAATGATGCTCTTTTAGCCTTGATATCATCCCAAGTCAAACAAGGCTTTTCAACCTTCTTCGGATTCAACAAACGGTAGTAGTGTGTATATACTCTTTTGAAACTAGGAGCATCTTTGGTCAGACTTAACACAGTGGTGATTGCGGTCAAGATTGCTTTTTTGGTTTCTTCGGGGTGAGGTTCCAACAACTTTGCCATTGCGTCTGTGGATTTAAGAAAGCCGAGGTTCAACAGTGGCGTATTGTTGTTTAGTTCCACTAGTGCTTTGAGGTAAGCAGACACTGTTTCATCAGCAAGACCACATTTGGACTTCAAGTCAGCAGACAGTTTATTCATACACTCGGTCATTTCTAAGTCTGGAGTATTTAATCGGGCGTTCTTTACGCGGAGTAAAAAACCCGAAAAAGTGGGAATTCTGGAACTCTGGAACTCGGTCAAGCACTCAAACGGGAAAGTCCCGCCAGCCAGCCCCCTTCCCCAGCCAGACTTTCCAAAACTGGCGTGAGGGGAGTTCCCAAATTCCCACTTTCCCAAATTCCCACATTTTCTTAGTTCCAAAGACATTTCTAAACAATTCCTTTAGATTCTAAAGACAATTCTAAACAATTCTTCTAGATTCTAAAGAAAAAAAGGACTAATTAACTGTTTGAAGCCCAAAACCCACCCGAGTATAAAAAATGGATAATATTCCTAATTCAAAGTAGGATGAATATCGTATCTTTGTTTGATGGAATATCTTGTGCTTATGTTGCTTTACAAAAAGCCAAAATACCAATTAAGTCCTATACTTCATACGAAATAGATAAATATGCCATTTCAATAAGCAAGAGAAACAATCCAACAATCAAACAATGCGGTGATGTTAAAACATTAAAAGACTGCGTTGATTGTGACATTCTAATCGGTGGTAGTCCTTGTACCGACTTATCAATTGCTAAACCAAATAGAAAAGGCTTAGATGGTGAGCACAGCAGTTTGTTTTGGGAATACATACGGATAAAAAAATTGTTGAATCCTAAATGGTTTGTGCTGGAGAATGTTGCTTCTATGTCCAAAGCAGACAAGGACAAAATTTCAGAAGCAATGGGCGTTCAACCCACTATGTTTAATGCTTCGTTGTTGTCGGGACAAAGTCGCAAACGATATTTTTGGACTAACATACCCTTTACGCTACCTACAGATAAAGGAATTTCCTTGGAGAGCATAATGGAACCAGAAGTTAATGAAAAGTATTTTACCTCAAGGACAAAAGCGGAACTGGAATTGAAAAAGACATCTCAAGGCTATAAAGTTTATGACATCAAAGGGAAGTCTGCGTGTTTAAAATCCAGCGGTGGTGGAGTGGGTGGTAAAACGGGCTTGTATTTATTAAAAAGCAACCGCATCCGTCGTCTGACCCCAACAGAATGTGAAAGGTTACAAGGGCTTCCCGATGGTTATACAAGTGGCGTGAGTGACACACAAAGGTATAAATGTTTGGGTAATGCTTTCAATGTTGATGTTGTTGCTCACATCCTTGCTGGGATTAATTCCCTTTAGATTCTAAAGACAATTCTAAACAATTCTTCTAGATTCTAAAGACAAAAGGACTAATTAACTGTTTGACACCCCCAAAAAGTGGGAATTCTGGAACTCTGGAATCTTGGAACGCCCCTCAGAGCCTCACACGGGAAACTCAGCCAGCCAGCCTCCCTCCCCAGCCAGACTTTCCCAAAACGGGCGTGAGGGGAGTTCCCAAATTCCCACTTTCCCAGATTCCCAGATTTCAGACTTATTTACCAACTTTGCGTATTTTATGGGCATTTAATGTCATTAATTGTTAGAGAATGTGGTCATCTCCTTTGAAACCAATCAAGGAAGATAAACCAATTGTAGTTAAGAAGCCAAAGCCCCGCATCAGCAAAGGCACAGCCAAGAAACTGTTGGAATTGAAGGTCGCCGACAGCCTCACAGCACTTTGGTGTGAAGACTATATTGATAATTTGGTTCGTACTTATTGTTATCCTCCTCAACTCGTAAGCGATGATTTCTTTGCTTTGTTAGTAAAGTACTTTGATGAGCCAAAGCGAGAAGAAATCTTGAAGATGATTAAGGACGCATACAACAAAGTCACTGTTTCACCTCCCGAGCCATTGATGCCCAAAGCCATCACGCCGTTTGATTACCTCTTAGAAGCCCTATCTAAAGACAGCGCTGCCAAAAATTATTTGTCCTCCTTAAATAGTAGTTAAATGGCTGAAATCAGTAATACGATTGAATGGAACTCGCGTCTGGAAAAATATTTTGCTGACACGGGCGAGAAAGCACACGGATTGAGTTGGTTACACAAGAAAGCACAAGAGCGGTATAGTGCGCTTAAGAATTACTCAGATTTACCGGTCATTATATTAGGTGTATTAAATGGCTCAGTCAGCATTGGCTCAACTTCTCTTTTTGGTGACAGCCCTTATGCTTCAGTTGGCGTTGGCATTATTGCCCTTATTACCGCTATACTTAGCACAATTTCCTCCTACTTCAAATGGGCTGCGCGGTCTGAAGCACACCGAATCGCAGCACTACAGTACAGCAAACTCTATCGGTTCCTTTCAGTACAGTGCTCGCTTCCCCGACACGAAAGGATGACTCCGGCTGAGTTGCTCAAATATACAAAAGACGCTTACGACAGAATGGCTGAAGTTGCTCCTTTAATACCCCCAGAAGTCGTTGATGCTTTCAGAAGGCAGTTTGATAAGCCCGAATACAAAGACCTTTCTAAACCGGAAGAGACAAATGGACTTGAACACATAGAAATCTATGGTACAACAGTGCCGATGAGTCCAATACGCACAGTGCCGGATTTACTTTCTTACGCCAAAGCAAAGGTAAATGAAGACAAACCGGCAAATCGTGTTGGAAGCGCTGGGACTGCCCCAAGACTCTCAGTTGTCAGTGCCGATGCTAGCGAAACTGACAGACCTACCATTGGAGGCATTGAACAAAGTTTATCAAAGGGGGTTGGGGGCAGCAAAGTCCAACTGGAGGAGCATTCGGCTGAAGAGTGACTTTAGCAAAGACCCGTCCGCACCACGCAGCGCAAGGCTCAGCAGCCCTCAATGGGCAATGGCTCGTGTATATGCTTTCATCGCTAAAGGCAAGACATTTTATACAGCAGATGCTGATATAGCAAGGGATTATAAACTCGGTTAATTCCATACATAGTAGTTATATGTTGTTCCCGCTGGGAGTGTTACAGTGAAACTACCGGCAGCATATGGCGGTACAATACCCGCTGGAGTAATTACTGGAGCGGCTGGAACCGCCGCCGGAAACGCAGCACCAGCAACCGGAATCAAATCAATAATGGAACCAGCGAGAATTGAATTTACAGCAACGATTTGAGCCGCTCCGGTACCAACGATTGTACCACGGCGAGTAGGGTCTAACCATCCACCGTTAATGTAAAATACACCAGTGCTACTAGTACTTGCCGGAGGAGGACACCTAAAATATGGCTTTCCTTGATTTGTGCCATAGCCCCATAGTGTGTATTCGTCTGCTGTTAGACCCCCACCGGTTGTTCCAGTAACATAATGTTCAAATGAGGTATTAAGTGCGCTTTTGGAAAATAGAACCAAATCAGCACCACCGCCAGCAGCAGCCGGTGGGGAATTTTGTGGCTGAATGCGAACTTCCCCAATATCGTTATGAGTCAGCCCAATATTCGCACCGGGTGCCGCAGTACTTACAATGTTAACAATATTTCCAGTCGCCGTAATCGTAGATGTACTTACCGACGGGACAACAATGCCCGCCGGACTGCTCGCAAGAATCTGGGAAACGCTCATTATATATTAAGGCTAAACAAATTGTTTGAAATCAAGGATATACCAAATTATATTCAACACTGTTTCCATTCGCTCGGTATCCAATTGAGTGAATGGTGAAGTCAAGTCCAGCAGCAACATTGCTGCTGGTGGTTGAAATGGCAAATTGACTTACATAAACTTGAGACGGGTCGGAAGGCGGGGAAGGGTCAGTTCCAGTTGTCAAAGCAACAGCGGTCATTGTAATGTGTGGAATATCAGTATGGACATCAATAGGGTCTCGTAATTTAGTAGTTTGAGTTTGAGAAGGAAATTGTCCATTACAATTTGTAATTGTGGTTAATGCGCCGGGTGTAGCAACAATCTTATCAGCATCCACACAGCACAACAAATACTTGAATCCGCTTTGGAGAGTTAAGCCACCGGTTGTTAAAGGCAATGCTAAGTTATTACAGCAGTAATCCCAGCGATTGTTGAATGTTGCTGGAGGCGTAGGAGGACTACTGTAATCATATGTATAGATATTGAAGAAAATCACACCTTGGACATTTATGCTTATTGTGGGAGTTATTACAATCCAAAGTGCTTCCAACTGATTTTTTAGGAAGTTGCTTCCAACTGGAAGAGAGTAAGGAACCGTCTGACCATAAATTGGGTTGTAAGGATACCAATTCATCTTTTTGGTGCCACCACCGCCACCGGCAGTCTTTGTAAATCGCCAGCCGTTATTTATTCCACCGGCTTCTGGAGGCGATTGGTCTGGTACCCAACTGCTTGGTGTCGTTACAGAACTGTAAGTGACAGTTGTGGGAATTACAGTACCGACCATCACGCTGTCTAATTTAGCCAACAGACCCGGCAACAATCTTCCGAGTGTTGTTAGACTATAAGTTCCATTCAGTGAAGTGACATCAAACAAAGCGCTCACATTCCCATTGACTTGTAAGCCTTGACCGGCAATAAAAGGGGGAGTTGCGTTTTCAAAAGTCGTCAGACGGCTGCCGGGATTATAAGATACTATTCCAGCGGCACGGTCACAAACATTATTCAAACTATTGTTTGAAGTGCTAAATGCTGAAATCACATCTCCGAGCGCAGTTAAGTTGCTCGCGCCACTCAAATCAACACTCACATTCACAAAGGTACCGCCTAATTCTGGGTCAATTGTTCCGACTCTAACAATGCCGGTGTCCGTCCGTGCTACATCAGTGATATTGTAGGTAGCAATTGTAACATCGCTTACGGCTGGATATGTAGACCATTGAGTCACATCACCGCCACCCCCACCACCACCAGTTGGCGTTATTAACGACCAAAATGCGTTTGCCGGAAGGGGGGCGGTACCACTTACAATCGCATTCGCAACATAAGCGAGCCCATTGTAACCAACAGCATCACCACCGTTGTAGGTAGTAAAAGGAGACCAAACTGGATACCCAAAACTCATTCTTTAATGGTCAAATAAAAAATAACATAGTAGAATGGAGCGCGGAGGAATAGCAAAAGTCAAGCAATATCCATTAGGCGACGATGATATCAAAAAACTACTTGGCAATGATATAAAAATTTGGAACTACCCACAATTGGAATCGTTAAGCAGCGCAGACCAATTGTTTGATGCCAAGGGACGCGCAATTCTTTTATTTCCTAACGCAGCACCGACAGTTGGTCATTGGACAGCACTGATTAAGAAGCGTGACGGCATTGAGTTCTTTGACCCGTATGGGGAACCCCCGGAAGCACAAAAGGACGGATTGAGTCAATCACGCCTTGAGCAACTTCACATTGCTTATCCAACCCTAACGAACTTA
>Ga0214923_10005209_pt1 | contig 15232 bp, 22 predicted proteins | sample LL1510_MetaG_FD_177993 | JGI IMG/M metagenome (GOLD analysis project Ga0214923, IMG submission 177993) | Freshwater microbial communities from Lake Lanier, Atlanta, Georgia, United States - LL-1510 | ecosystem: Environmental > Aquatic > Freshwater > Lake | place: USA: Georgia | collected...
AAATATTAAAACAAATGCAGAACGAGAAAAAGAAATGAATGAAGACTGGAGTAAAGTCAACAAAGCGGATAAAACAGATGGTCTTTCACAGAAGGCAGTTGATGTTTATCGTAGAGAAAATCCAGGCTCAAAGTTAAAGACTGCGGTAACAAAAGACCCATCTAAACTAAAAGCAGGTTCAAAAGATGCAAACAGAAGAAAATCTTTTTGCAGTAGAATGGGTGGCATGAAAAAGAGATTGACTAATCCTGAAAATGCGAGAGACCCTGATTCACCAATCAATAAAGCACTACGCCGTTGGAATTGCTAAAAATTAAAATAAACTAGGAGAAAACTTATGAACTCAAATAACAAACAAATCCGTGATGTTGCAGATATTGCTGCACAAATCATGTTCGGTCAACAACCAGTTACCGAAAAACTTCATCCAAACCAACAAAAGTTGGATGTACATGAACCAGAGAAAGATGAACTAACATCTGATGACTTTAAGAAGCTTCGTGGTAAAAAAGGTGGAGTTGTTAAAGAAGACGATACTGGTTATCAAGACCGTTTTGCTGTTAAGAATGGTAAGGCAGTTAAACATAATCCAGAAAAAGGTGAACATGATGAACCACATCATGTGTGGGCAGATAGTCCAGAACACGCTGTTCGTAAACATGCCATCATGAATAAACCAAAGACTGAAGAAGTTGCAGAAGGTTTTAAATTTAATAGCCATGAACGAGGTGCAGCCGAAAGACTAAAAGACATGAGAAAGAATGAAAAAGAAGCCGAAAAAATGGACAAACAATATAGTGCAATGCGTAAGAAAAGAGAACAGGACAAATTGAAGAAAGAAGAAGTAGAACAAATTGATGAACTTAGCACCAGCACATTAAAATCATATATTAGTGGTGCTCAAAAAGATAGAGATTCTCAGTCCGATTCAAAAAATTCCGGCGACAGAGAAGAGGCTGCTTATGCAAAGAAACAAATTGTTAAACGCACATCTGGTATTGTTGATGCTAAATCTCGCATGAATAAAGAAGAAGTTGAATTAGATGAAGTTAAGATGGCCGATTTGCCATCTACTAAAGTTCAAGGTCGTGCATATGGTGCATCTAAACCAGAACCACATCCTCTTGATGTGATGAAGGGTCCAACAGAAAAACAATTGTTAGGTGTTAAATCTGAAAAGAAAAAGAAATTCTCCGAAATGGTTAATTTGTATCAAGACGGTGGAATGAAATCTTTCATGGAAGCTTTATCAAAAGAAGAAGAAGACGAAATAATTGATGAAGTATCAAAAGAAATAGCTGATTACACAATGGATGTAATTGATGCTGGTGAATACACAGAAGTTACTATTGGTGAAGAAGCAAGCCAAGATGAATTCAATGCTGAAATTGAGAAAGCTAAAGCCAAATCACAAGGCAAAGATAAAGCTGAAGTTGCTAAAGCTGCTGTGCAGGCAGTACAGCAAGAAGAAGTTGATATGAATAGTGCTGAAATGAAAAAGCGTGAGAAAATTGTAAAAGGCATGAAAAAAGGCATGGAAGGTTTCAAAGAGCGTTATGGTGCTCGTGCTAAAAATGTGATGTATGCAACTGCAACAAAACGGGCAATGGAAAAATAACATGAAACCATTCTCTGACTTACAAGAAGACCTGCGTAAATGGTTCAGTAAAACTGATCCTGCTGGTGATTGGAAAAGAATCAACAGTAAAGGTGAAGCAATTGGTCCTTGTGCAAGAGAACCTGGTGAACCTAAACCAAAGTGTATGTCTGCTGAGAAAAGAGCCTCTCTAACTAAAAAAGAAAGAGCATCTGCTGTTCGTGCTAAACGTAAAAACGATCCAAATCCTGAGAGAAAAGGTAAACCAATCAATGTTTCCAATTTTGGAAAAGGAAAGATAAGTGAGTCTATGAAAAACCTAAACGAAAAAAATGTACCAACAAGCCCTGAAAAATGGGCACAAGCTAAATCACAAGCTAAATCTAAATTTGATGTGTACCCATCTGCATATGCTAATGGTTGGGCAGCAAAGAAATATAAAGCAATGGGTGGTAGTTGGAAATCTGTTTCTGAAGCAAAAGAAAAAACAGAATATGATTATGAAGGTGATATGGCCCGTGGTCAATTGCAAAGTATCATTAGTAATGCTCAAAGAGTGCATGATATGTTGAAAGATGATACTAATATTGCTGAGTGGGTTCAATCTAAAATTACTCTTGCAGAAGATTATATCAGCACAGTTGCAAATTATATGATGAGTGAACTTGACGAATCAAGTTCCGCAAGACTTCGTTTGGCAAATGCTATGAAAAGAGCACAAGAACAACGTGAGCGTGAAGAGCGTGCAGGTGCAGCCTTGTTGAAACCAAAACCTGTTAAAGAAGATGTTATGCAAGAGCGTGAAGATGATGAGTATCATACACCTTCAAGACACCATGTTCAGGTTCAGGTTAGCAAAAATAATGGTCCAAAAACACATCGTAAGGCAACTGTTCGTGCAAAAGAACCAAAACATGCTGTGAGTGCCGCAATCGCACACTATAAGCAACAAGGTTATACTGTGCATGACCACAAGTATCTTGGTGAAAAAGTTGAAGAGATTGGAGAAAGTATTAAAGTTAAGAAAGAATATAACGACAAAACTGAAGCTGAACATGGTGTTTACCATAAAGGCAAAAAAATTGGTTATGTAGTTCACCACAAACCATCAGGCACACATACTGCTTATCATAGTCCAAAAGATGATGATGACTATGGACAAATTGATGACTTCCATAGTCACCATGATGCTGTTAGTCAAATTAGACATTCTGCTGGTGTAGGTGTTCACGAAGGAGTTGAACAGATTGATGAGGCTCGTCCATCACAACGCCATCCTTTAGAAGGCCATGAGTATCACAAAAAGTCTAACGATGCATTAGTTCATATTGCTAAAGATGCTCATGCAGCTGCTGAAGCAATGAAGTCACACAATACTACTGCTGAAAACAAGTATCGTGACCAAGCAAATGATTCTGCAACAGTAAGGCACTATCGCAAAACAAATGGCATGGCCGATTGGTACAAAAAGAAATATGGCCATGTTGAAGAGAGTTTTAAACCTATGGATGAACCAAATTACAAAAACTCTATTCAAGCTCGTCAAGCAGCCGCAGATAAATCTTCAACTGCTTTAAGTGGTCTTGTTGCTAAAAAGAATTTGAAACAAGCTGAAGGCAAAAACAAATCACAGGAGTTTATTAATAAAATGACAAGTAAAGTAAACGCTGGTAAACGTCTTGGAGAAGCTCAAGATGATCCTCCATTTGATAAACCATACACAACTGGACCATCTACAGTAACAGACAAATCAGGTGCAAAACATGGTCCAATGTCTCGTGCAAGAGATATAGCTCGTGCAGCTGCAAAAAAACAATCTGAGTTTTTAAAAGCTCGTAATGCAGGTTCAAACACAAAGAACGCAAAAGCTCGTGCTGCTGGTGCAAACAATTCACATATGTTTGAATCTCGTCAAGCAGAGATTGTTCGTGAGGCTATGAAAGTAGCTAAAGAAAAGAAAAAAAGTAATTCCGAGGATAAATTCGTTGCGGATCCGGAACTAAACAGTAAAGTGATTAAGACCGCAACACAAATGTGATTACATAAATAACAGATAAACTAATTTTTAGGAGAAACTAATATGTCTTTATGGGGAAACTTAGACGCTGCCAACAATGCACCAAAATCAAGTGGCATGGCTGGTTATGGCGGAACAACACCACAAGTAACAGCAAATTCACAAGTATACTACGCTAATACTAAACTTGGTTCGTTTAGCGACAACCAAGCAGTTGGTATTTTTGGTGTATCTGCTACAGAAATGTCAAACTCTACATCCGGAGGTGCAACACAATCAACGGGTAAACCACCACACGCTGGCTGGGTAACTCGCCGTGTAGGTATGGGACCTGTTGCTACAATTACTGCTAATGCAGGCGCAGTTGGTGTAAACAGCACGATTACTATTGTTGCAAATAGCGGATTTGGTAACACAGGTTCAAACGGCCGCTCTACAATTATTCCAGTTGTCGCAACTTTTACAACAAATACTGCTGGTTACATTGATACAATCACAATCGTGAATCCTGGATTATATGCTAACACACCAATTTTACGACCAAATACAGGTAATGCTGTGTTCACCGTAACAATGGGTGGTCGTGCAAATCGTGTGCAAACAGAAACATTGGTTGCCATGGGTTCTATGACTGGTGATACAGAACAAGTATTTGGTTCACATACAAATCCTTAATAATGAAGTTTAGTGAATTCTTGGCCGAAATGGACCAAGTAATACCAGCTCAAGAACCAAGTGAGAATCCGATTATAAAATCGGAGATAAACTCACAACTGGAACTTGAGTTGGGTGATTTAATTACCTCACCGAATCTCGGCATTCAAAAGATTCGTAAAGTATTGTTCAGGTATGGGTTAGACCTACCAGCAGTTTACGATGTTTTAGAAGAAGGAGATGAATTCGCCATTGAGTTAGATGGTGAGTTATTTTTATATGTTTTATACTACTTAACTGATGAAGGTAATTACGATTTCTATGCCGAAGTTACGGATTGGAATGGCGTTGATGAACTAATGTCGGATGAGGAAGACCAAGAAGAAGAATAATAATGTCCTTTGATGATTTGAATAATGATAATATTATGATATTTGCAATGAAAGTTTATGATAAGCCAAATTGTATAATGAGTGAGTTTAAAGAAGATATGAAGCGATTCAACTACTTAAAGCGGTTGTTTCGTAGATATGCAAAAGTTGGTGAAATGAGAGAGCGATTAATTCTTAATCATCTTGTAGTTTTATATAATGTTTTTGGTGTAGAAGCAACCACTAGGTTACTATTTTTTAAAATGGCAAAAACCGATTATCCAGCTTTAAAAACCTATCTACTATTTTTATCGTGTATGCCAGATGTTGTTAGAGGTATCAAAGGTCAAGATATTATATCATCAGAAATTTCTGTTGATACTGGTGTCGCAGAAACACTAAGAGAAATCAAATGATAATTGGTTCAGGTATCACAATTGGTTCAGGTATTAAAATTCTTGAAGAAAATAATCCAACAATAAATTTAACTAGTTTAATTGTTTGGTTAGATTCTAGTAACACATCAAGTTATTCTGGTTCTGGGACAACTTGGACCGATTTAAGTGGTAATGCTAAAAACATGACTCTCGTAAATGGTCCAACATTTGAATCAGCAAATGCTAACTCAATTGTGTTTGATGGTACAAATGATTATGCATTGAGTGCCTCTAATTTATATACTATGTCATCGTTTCCAACTATATCAACATTTATTTGGTGGTACCCACAGGCTGCAGGACAAATTGTTAGTGAATTGGGACAAGGAACAATTAATAGTGGTTGGCATGACAGCCAGATTGAAATAAATTCTGGCGGCCAAATAAGTTTTTCTGTGTGGGATAATTATACTGTTAAGATTGTATCTTCCGCAAAAAGTTTTAACACTTGGTATAACTTAGGGTTTACATATGATGATTCAACTTCAACAACAACTGCGTATATTAATGGCGTAAGTATAGGATCAGCAGTTAAATCAAGGTCAACCGGTTCTGCAATTTATTATACAATTGCCGCTATTGATGGTACAAATATGGGAACCAATGCATATGGTAAAGGTAAGTGTGGTGCGTTCTATCATTACACTAGAGCATTGAGTGCAACTGAAGTTTTAAATAATTACAATTCAAATAAAGCAAGGTTTGGTCTATAATGGCAAACGAATTAAAAAAAGAATGTGGATTAGGAATGTATTGGTGTAATACCAATAACAAATGTAAACCCATACAAGAAGATGCACCAACAAATTCTGTTGGTAATGGAACTGCTGTAGCGGGTCTAGGTGTTGGACCACAAGGTGAACCTGGTATTAAAAGAAAAAAGAAAGTCGCATCATTCATTTCCTTTATGCGTAGAAAGGCACCAGTATAATGTGGATACTTCAATGGTTGCCTGATTGGATATTCTATGCAATATTCTTTGTGGGTTTACTAGGATTACTCGCAACATATGTAATGAAATTTATTCCGCTTGTAAATGTGTATCGCACACCAATACAAGCTATTTCTATATTGGCTATTGCAATAGGAACTTATATGTCTGGTGCAATATCCAATGAAGAAGCATGGCAGGCCAAAGTCAAAGAGATGGAAGCAAAAGTTGCTGCAGCAGAAATAAAATCAGCTAAAGAAAACATTAAGATTGTTGAAAAAGTCGTAAAGAAAACTGAATACATCACTCGCAGAGGTCAAGATATTATTCAGTATGTTGACAAAGAAGTGGCCAAATATGATGATAGATTTAAACCAGGTGGTCAATGTGAGTTGCCTAAAGAGTTTATTAAGGCAATAAATAATGCATCGGAGGCACCGAAATGAAATATCTCGTATGTTTCTTTCTTATATTGATGACTGGTTGTTCTACTGTAGTTCCAGTTACTTCTAAATTTCCTGATGTGCCAGAAAGATTGATGGTTAAATGTCCACGGTTAGAGAAAGTGTCAGAGACACCAACATTAAGTGATGTTGCTAAAACCATAACAAATAACTATACTACATACTATGATTGTGCCGTGAAACATGATGCATTTATTGAATGGTATAATATACAAAAAAACATTTTTGAAAGTGTAAAGTAATGGAACTAACAAAAGAACAACTAAAACAATTGCTTCCAAAGAACCCATATGTGGATCATTGGTACGATGCATTGTCTAAACTGTTACCAGACTATGAAATCAATACACCAAAGCGTATTGCAGCTTTCATTGCACAATGTTCACATGAGTCTGGTGGATTCACCGCACTCAAAGAGAATCTAAATTATAAGCCTGCAACTCTCCGTAAGTTGTTTAGTAAGTATTTTCCAACTGATGCACTTGCCGAAGAGTATTGTGCCAAACCAAACAAACAAGAAGCAATTGCAAACAGAGTCTATGCATCACGCATGGGTAATGGCGATGAAGCATCTGGTGATGGTTACAAGTATTGTGGTCGTGGTCTTATTCAGTTGACTGGTAAATCAAACTATGTTTCATTTGCTGACTCACTAGAAATTTCTCCAGAAGAAGCATCTGAGTACCTTGCAACATTTGAAGGCGCCGCACAATCTGCATGTTGGTTCTGGGAATCAAACAATCTAAATCAATGGGCAGATAAGGGTGATATTCTCACACTTACAAAACGAATCAATGGTGGTACCATTGGACTTGAAGACCGCATCAAACATTATGAACATGCACTTCATGTTTTAGGAGCGTGATGTGAATGATAAAAAACTATTATTTATAGCAATCGGCATAATTATTTTGCCGTTGTCACTTGCATTTTTTGGTGGTGATAAATTTCGTTATCCATGCCAAGACCCCGATAATTGGGAAAAAGATTTTTGTAAACCACCAAAATGTGATGTAACAAGAACTTGTCCAGAACATATTTTTAAAGGGCAACGTGACCCACGATTAGGTCCGCCAAAATCTGAATCATCAACAGCAGTAACGCCTGCACCAACAGCACAATGTACACAACCAAAAGGAGCAAATTGTGGAAAATAATAACGTAATGTATACTGAAGAACAATTGATGGCTCGTCTGAAGTTTTTCATTGGTATTTGTTTAGCATGTACATTGACAGGCATTGTCTTTGTTGTATTGTATTCAATTATCTTTGTTACTCAGCCGCTAAATGCAATTTCTCCAATTGACCAAAAATTCTTTGAGTTGATTATTCCTATTGCAACATTCTTGACTGGTACACTATCAGGCATTATGTTAGCTGGTAACGATAAAGACCTAAGAGGAAAGGCACTAGATGCCGCCAATAAACCAACACCAGTTTCACCAGCACCAAAAAATGAACCAGCATCCCTCACATCAAGCATGCCTTCAACAACTGGCTTTTCTGCACCAGCAGCAAACCCATTCGGTTCAAGTTTTGATACAACTCCCGCACCAACAACAGGTTTTGGCGGCAAGTTAGCACCACCACCTGCATTTCAACCAGAAAAATAAGGAAGTAAAATGTCATCTAATCAAAAAATTACAGAAGCAGTAGCAGAAGTCATTGAAGCAGAAATGACTGGTAAAAAATGGTATTATAGCAAAACATTTTGGGCTAATATCATTGCAGGTGTAGCAGTAGTTGCACAAACTAGTTATGGTTTTGTATTTCCAATGGAATATCAAATGTTAGCACTCAGTTTAGTAAACATGGGTCTTCGTAAAATATCCACTGGCGCAATTACTTGGTAAGGAAGAATATGAAAATGCTCGCACGAATCTTGCTTATAACCATGATGGTTTGTCTTAATGTTGTCACAACGACAGCCTACGCAGAAGCACAAGTAAAAGAAGTGTGCCATGATAAAGTAGGCAAAGACGGGAAACCAGTAACTGGTAAAGATGGTAAAGTTGTACAAGATTGTAAAAAAATCAAAGTCCACAAAAAACTAGAAGGCACAGAAGTTCCTGTGAAAAAGTAAATGGCTACTACGGCAGAACGAATTGGTATTGTTGAGACTAAGGTACAGAATCTAGACGAAAAGCTAGATGACCTTAAAGTTGATGTAAAAGATATGCATGATTGCCTTGATAAAACAAGGAACGGCTTGACAGACAAGCTTAATGAGATGTATGATGCATCATGTTCTCAACATTCAGCTCTGGCAAAAGAAATATCATCACTTAAATCTCAAAGAGATAAGTGGGTATGGAGTGTTGCCGGTGGGTTGGTCGTTCTCTCGTGGGCTTCTGCTCATGCTGATACTTTAGGTAAAATTCTAAAAATCTTTTGACAAGTGAAGAAGTTTGTTGTATAATGGTTGAATGTCAATACACATAGATTTAAAATACACAAACTTACTCTCTCACCGGTTTGAGAAATTCGCTCGCAAGGACAACTACCTATTCAATGTTAGATGCCCTCTTTGCGGTGATTCAAAGAAGAATAAATCCAAGATGCGGGGTTATATCTACCGCAAAGGGAATAACTTATTCTATAAGTGCCACAATTGCAACGCAGGCACAAGTCTTGGAAATTTAATAAAGTTCATTGACGCCAACATATATAAAGAATACATTCTTGAAAGATATAAGGAAGGTGAATCTGGTAATTCTAATTTCAAAGACCCATCATTCAATATCCCACCTCAAAGATTTGGTAAGCTTGAGAAATCAAAACTGTTTGAACATGCCGAATGGTGTGACAAACTGCCTAGTGGACATTTCTGCTTAGAGTATTTGCAGAAGCGTAAAATACCACAACAATGGTATTCTAAATTATTATTCACACAACACTATAAACAATTCTGTGACGCTTTGATTCCAAATCATGGCAAGCAGATATCTGATGATGCAAGGCTTATTATACCATTCTATGATGTGTATGATAATCTAATTGCAGTATCAGGTCGTGCATTGGAAACATCTGATTATAAACTACGATATGTAACTTTAAGAACAGATGACAGCAAAGAGAAACTTGTTTTTGGTATGGACAGAGTGAGTGTTCACGAACCAGTTAAGATTGTAGAAGGGCCGATAGATAGTTTGTTTCTTTCTAATTGTATTGCAAGTGGTGATGCTAATCTTTCATTAATAGCAAAGAATATTTCAGCAAATAAAAAAATATTAATATTTGACAATCAACCAAGAAACAAAGAATTGGTGAAGATGATGCAAGATGCAATCAATTTAAACTATGATGTTGTAATTTGGCCATCTACGATTGAAGAGAAAGACATTAATGAGATGGTAATGTCAGGTATATCACCGGACGAAATTGAGAGAATCATAAGTAGTAACTCCCTCTCCGGTCTCAAAGCACAGATGAGATTCGTGAGTTGGAAAAGAATATAATAAAGTTGGAGTAAAGATGGATATTGTTCATGGTATTAAGGTAGACTATACAAGAGATAGTTTGTTTGACGAATTAGGTTTGAAGAGATTAAAGGAAAGTTACATGAAAGAAGATGAGAACTCTCCACAAGAGCGATTCGCATTTGTATCAAGTAAATTTGGAACTAACGATGAACACGCACAAAGGTTATACGAATACAGCAGTAAGCATTGGCTCTCTTATTCTACTCCCATTCTTTCTTTTGGTCGGAGTAAGCGTGGTCTGCCTATATCATGTTTTCTTAACTATATTGAAGACACAGCGGAGGGTTTAGTTGACAATCTTTCAGAAACTAATTGGCTTAGTATGCTTGGGGGTGGAGTGGGTATTGGTTTTGGTATTCGGTCTGCTGATGATAAGTCTACTGGTGTTATGCCGCACCTTAAAATTTATGATGCGAGTTCTTTGGCGTATCGTCAAGGTCGTACTCGGCGTGGTTCTTATGCTGCCTATCTTGATATTAGCCATCCCGATATTATTTCTTTTTTAGAGATGCGTAAACCAACAGGTGACCCAAATGTACGTTGTCTAAATTTACATCACGGTGTTAATATCACCGATGACTTCATGCTAATCATTGAACGGTGTATGTTGGATCCAGAAGCAAACGATGACTGGAACTTGGTTGATCCACATTCAGGCATAGTGCGTGAAACTGTATCAGCCAAAGAATTATGGCAACGAATCCTTGAGATGCGTATGATGACAGGTGAACCATACTTACATTTTATTGATGAATCAAATCGTAAACTGCCACAATTCTTAAAAGATAAAGGTTTAAAAGTACATCAATCTAATCTTTGTTCTGAAATTATTCTACCAACCAATGAACAACGAACTGCTGTATGTTGTTTGTCTAGTTTGAATTTAGAAACTTATGATGAATGGAAAGATAATAAACTATTTCTACGAGATGTTGCTGAAATGCTTGATAATGTTCTACAGTATTTTATTGATAATGCTTCAGACCATATTGCTCGTGCCAAGTATTCTGCTAGTCGTGAGCGTTCTATTGGTGTTGGTGCTCTCGGTTTCCATGCTTATCTACAAAGAAATAGTATTCCTTTTGAAGGCGTGATGGCGAAAGTTGCTAATAATAGAATTTTTAAAACAATCAGAGAAGGATTAAACGATGCGAATATTCAGTTGGGTACCGAAAGGGGAGAAGCTCCTGATGCCGTTGGCACTGGTCAACGCTTTAGTCATCTTATGGCTATTGCTCCAAATGCTTCTTCGTCTATCATCATGGGAAATACTAGCCCTAGTATTGAACCTTATCGTGCTAATGCGTATCGTCAAGATACTTTATCGGGCTCATTTTTAAACAAGAACCGATGGTTAGACGAATTAATTCAAAAACATTTGTCAGACGATAATCATCTTATTAGTCAAGATGATTACAATCAAATTTGGTCATCAATTATTGCAAATGATGGTTCAGTTCAACATTTGGATTGGATGTCACAACATGATAAAGATGTATTCAAAACTGGCATGGAGATTGACCAACGATGGGTGATTGAATTGGCTGCTGACCGTCAACAATATATTGACCAAGCACAGTCATTGAATCTATTCTTTAGACCAGATGTTAACATCAAGTATCTTCATGCAATCCATTTCTTGGCATGGAAAAAAGGATTGAAAACACTATACTATTGCCGTTCAGAGAAGTTAGCAAAGGCTGATAAAGTATCTAAACGTATTGAAAGAGAAGTTATTAAAGAACTTGATATGACTGCTATTGCACAAGGCAATGAGTGTTTAGCTTGTGAGGGTTAAATGGCACATATTGTTGCTAATCTTCCAGCAGTGAAATGCTTTGTTCGTAGAGAGTTTCTCTATGACTTTGAAAAAGGTCATGGAGAGTTTGAACCATGTTGGTGGGTGAGTATTAAATCACTAAGAGGTCAAGCATTTCGGATTGAAGCCTATCTAAACAACTATGGTGCATTGTATGACAAATTGCCATTACATGCATATTGTTGGAAACCTATAGAAGGTGAACCTTTACCTTTAGATTATCTACAGTTATGGGATTGCTTATCGTATGATATAACTGTCATAAAGAAGGCACAGTTGCAATCAATGAAATGTAAGTTTAAATTAAAGAATGGAGATTGGCAATATGGTGTTTATATGTTTACAGTTGATTCTGCTCATCCTGATTTTAACGTACTTGATACAGGGTTTTCTGAAGATACCGAGGACCACAAGTCTTATAATTTCATCATGTGTGATAATGGGCAGTTTGCTGCTCAACCAAATAATAGGTTGATTGTGTTTGAGCCTAGTAGTAATCCAAAAGAATTGAAAATGCCAGATTTTAGAGTGGCAACAAAGAAGTGGTCAGTAGAGACAGATTCAAAATGGGCTTTAGGTGATACAAATACAGTAATGTATGAGTGAAAATTATGACAATATCATCTATAATAGTATTATCAATTATTTTTATAGTAGTGTTGGGTATGATAGTGTCTGCTATAAATTATTTACAGAATGACAAATAAAACTAAAATTGCTTTGTTTGTATGTGACCCAAAATGTTCCGTACAATCTAGTAATGGTGTAATGGACGCATTATCAGAAAATTATAACTTTAAACTATTCTCAAAAAATGAAGTAGAAGATGGTTTTTTTGATGATGTTGATATGGTCATATTTCCAGGTGGCATCGGTGATTCTGATTCATATGATACCATACTGAAAAATAATAAAGATGTTGTGGTTGATTTTGTTACAAGAGGCGGCAAGTATCTCGGTATCTGTATGGGTGCATATTGGGCAGGTAAAGATTACTTTGATATACTAGATGATGTTGATAGTTTACAATATATAAAAAGACCGAATACGGATACAAGGAGGCCACATGCGAAGAACATTAAAATCAACTGGCAAGGAACTGACACAACGATGTTTTTTTACGATGGTTGTGCTATGGTTGGTGATGGACACTATGAAACAATCGCTACATACGCAAATGGTGACGCTATGGCAATCATACAGAAAAACATCGGCCTGATTGGTTGTCATCCAGAAAGCCAACAGTTTTGGTATGATAGTTACTCTTGGTTAAAAGGTAAGTATCATAATGGTACACAGCATGAAATGTTGTTAGATTTTGTAAATGAATTAATGGAGAGATAAAATAATGGATATAGACCAAGCAGCCGTATTTTTAGCGGGTACAATTTTAACCGCACTAGGATTTATTATCATTGTGATAGCAGCAGTTGTTATTAACAATATTATACACAAGTATTGGAAGAGTTTTGGTTGGAACTTACTTCCACTTTATATGCAAAAACAAGAACCGGTCATTGAAGAACCTAAAATAGAAAGAAAGAAATGAAAAGAATATTAAGATTTACCGCATCATGGTGTGGTCCATGCCAAGGTTTGGCCATGAACTTAGAAACAGCAGGTTTAGATTTACCAATTGAAGTGGTTGATATTGATATACATTCAGATATTGCACAAGAATATGGCATTCGTAGTGTACCAACATTGGTTATGCTAGATGGAAATATAGAAATAAAAAGATTAATCGGTTCAAAAACCGTCAACCAATTACAAGAGTGGGCACAATGAGCAAAAATATGACAAATAAAAAACATAAAGAATTAAAATTAACCGATGAACGAACATATTTCAAACCTTTCAAATACAGTTGGTGTTATGAATCATGGTTAAAACATGAGCAGTCCCATTGGCTTCACACGGAATGTCCTATGGCAGAAGATGTAAAAGATTGGAAGAATAAGTTATCTACAGAAGAAAAACAATTTCTAACACATATCTTCCGTTTCTTCACACAAGGTGATATTGATGTTGCAGGTGGTTATGTAACAAATTATCTACCATACTTCCCACAACCTGAAGTTCGTATGATGTTGTTAGGTTTTGCAGCTCGTGAAGCACTACACATTGCGGCATATTCACATCTGATTGAAACATTGGGTCTACCTGATACCACATACAATCAATTCCTTGAGTATCAGGCGATGAAAGATAAGCATGAATATGTAATGAACATATCAGGCCAGAATACAACCAAAGAGAACACCGCTACACATATTGCTGTGTTTAGTGCCTTTACAGAAGGTATGCAGTTGTTTAGTTCATTCATTATGTTATTGAACTTCCCACGCACAGGCAAGATGAAAGGCATGGGACAGATTGTTACATGGTCTATTGTTGATGAAACACAACATGCAGAGTCAATGATTAAGTTGTTCCGTACCTACATACAGGAGAACAATGAAATATGGAATGATGACCTCAAGAGCCGTATTTACACCATCGCAGAGAAAATGGTTGAACTGGAAGATAAGTTTATTGACCTCGCCTTTTCTATGGGCGCTATGGACGGTCTTTCTAGTGAAGATGTTAAAAAGTATATCCGTTATATTGCTGATAGGCGTCTTATATCTCTTGGTCTTAAAGGTATATTTAAAGTAAAGAAGAATCCATTGCCATGGGTTGAAGAAATGATTAACGCACCCATACATGGTAACTTCTTTGAGAATCGTGTTACAGATTATGCCAAAGGTGCATTGTCTGGTGATTGGGGTGATGATGTTTGGGCTAAGGCCGCTTGATGTTAGAAATCATATACACTTTAGTGGTGACACACATCACCATTATATGTGTTACTTTGTTTCTACACCGTAGTCAAGCACACCGTGCCATCATCTTTCATCCTATTTTATCGCATTTCATGCGTTTTTGGTTGTGGTTAACAACTGGTATGGTTACTAAACAATGGGTGGCAATTCATCGTAAACATCATAGGTTTAGTGATGTAGAAGGTGACCCACATACACCTCATGTGTATGGAATAAAGAGAGTTTTATTTAAGGGAGCATTGTTGTATAATGACGCAAGCAAAGATAAAGATATGGTTAATACATATGGTGTTGGCACTCCTGCTGATTGGATGGAGCTTCACCTATACCAACCTCACTCTAGACTTGGCATTGGCCTTCTCCTTTTGTTGAGTGTATTTTTATTTGGTTGGTGGGGTCTATTAATATGGGGTATTCAAATGATATGGATCCCATTTTGGGCTGCAGGTGTGATAAATGGTATTGGTCATTGGATTGGATATAGAAATGGTGAAACTAAAGATTATAGTCGCAATATTAGTCCTTGGGGTATTGTTATTGGCGGTGAAGAGTTGCACAACAACCACCACTTGGACCCAGCGAGTGCCCGCCTCTCTAAGAACTGGTATGAATTTGATATAGGCTGGATGTGGTT
>Ga0214923_10005210_pt1 | contig 15230 bp, 9 predicted proteins | sample LL1510_MetaG_FD_177993 | JGI IMG/M metagenome (GOLD analysis project Ga0214923, IMG submission 177993) | Freshwater microbial communities from Lake Lanier, Atlanta, Georgia, United States - LL-1510 | ecosystem: Environmental > Aquatic > Freshwater > Lake | place: USA: Georgia | collected 2015-10-15
ATTTTAAAATCTAATATCAGTTTTTAATAAACAGAAGTTTAGCAGTTTTTTAATCAGTTTATTATATCAGTTTCTCATATCAGTATTATATATTTTATGTTTATATATATTTATTAAAAGAAGGGGTGTCAAAAAATTCATAGTTATTTTACAGTTTTTTTTAAGAAACTCCTATCAGTTTTTTTTATTAAAATTAGTCTTAAACAATATTTTAAAATCTAATATCAGTTTTTAATAAACAGAAGTTTAGCAGTTTTTTAATCAGTTTATTATATCAGTTTCTCATATCAGTATTATATATTTTATGTTTATATATATTTATTAAAAGAAGGGGTCCCAAAAAATTAACAGTTATTTTACAGTTTTTTTAAAGAAACTCCTATGAGTTTTTAGAGTAATTTTTGATACAGATTTAATAAAAAAATAAAAAAATATAATGAAATAAAAGTTAAAAATAACCTTTTTTTTTATTAAAATAGTAGCTCGTATAATTAACCACGGGGTGTTTTTTAGCCTTTTAAAATCAATATTTTTATGATGAGTTTATGCTAAAACTCTATATAAGTTTATATAGAAACTCATATCAGTTTTACACTGAAAATCTCCCCCTAAACATAGTAAAATCGGTTTTAAAAAAAATAAAAAATAATATTTTTTCATTCTAAAATTTGCATTTTCTTGCATATTGTACATTTATATTTTCCATCAAAATTATATTTAAAAATATTGTTTTCATCTTGTATTTATAAATCTTTATAATATTATTACTTATTAAATATTATTAGATCTTGATTCAATTAATATAATTATAAAAAACATTTTTAACACATTTAAGACCCCTCGCATAAACAAATTTTTATAATAATTTGACACTCTTTATAACAAATATTACATTTTTAATTATTTTATATATTTTTATACAAAAAATATTTATAAGTTAATAACTTTCCATATTTTAAAATAAATTAATCTATTGTTTCATTGAAAAATTTTTTTTTATAACTTTATAAATCAGATGAAAAACTCAATTATTTTAATTTAATTTTTGTAAAATATTAGTGATAATCGAAAATAATGGCCTATTGAACTATATTTTTGTTATTATTATATAAATATAATAAAAAATATGTTGAATATTCTGAATCTATTATTATTTATATGCTTTTAGATAATAATATTAAATCTATAAATTCTTTTACAAATATATTTTTTTAATAAATATTATCCGATTAAAATATAAATTTTATTAATTCATATAATATTTTTTCATTTATTTTATAACTGTATATTTTATTTATTTATTTTTAAACTATTTATTTATTTTTAAATTTATTTATCTTAAATTAGTTTTAAAAATTACCTGTGTTAGATCTTATATTTCTTTTCTTTATTTATTATTACATATATATGAAGATTAATAAATATATTATTTTTATAATAATTGCATTTTTATTATTTTTAATAGCAGTTCTTTTTTTTAGTAGAAAAAAAAGAAATTAAAATAATAATTAACGATTTTAATACGGAAAATAATAAATATAACAAACATAATAAATATAATAAATATAATAAACATAATAAACATAATAAACATAAACATAATAAACATAATAAACATAATAAACATAATAAACGTAATAAATATAATAAACGTAATAAATATAATAATCATAATAAGAATAATAAAAAAAATAAACATAATAAATATAATAAATTTAAGCATAATAAAAAAATTAAAACTAATTATTTGAACCTTATGAAGATAAATAAATAAATCTTCCAATTTAAATCCCAGATAATACAATAAACTCATTAAATGTAATATCTTTTAATATTTAATATAACGGGTCCGGAAAAACATAAAATGTTATAGATATTCTAAATAATTAAAACATAAATCTTTTATGTTCATAGGAAAAAAAATTAGATGTTAATTTATTATAATAATCAGGATAATATTATGTAATATAACAAGATATATTAGATAAGACGGCAAATATGAAAAATTCTTTGTCAGTTATTTTCAACAATAAATTATTTTAATTAGTAAATTTCAAACATAATAATAATGAAATAAGTTATTTTTCTGGTTGTAATATAGGAAATGATTTTGGAAGGGCATTTATTTCTCTTTTGTTATTTAATATGGTTGAAAATAAATATTATCATATTGTAAATTTACATATTTCACATAATTATAAGAATATTATTTAATTATGTCAAAAAATTTTTGAATAAGTTGAATATAATGATAATAATATATTAAATAATTTAAATATATTATTTTTCGGCGATTTTAATGAATGTTTTTATCATAATAATTTTTAAAAATTTGAATTAACAATTTAAAATAAAAAATTTTAAATAAATAATTATCTTTATAATAATGGTAATAAACCTAAATAATATTCAATAAATTCTGATATAAATGATAATATAATGTCTAATTTAGACAATAAAATAATATAATATAAAATATAAGGAAAGGTATCAGATCATTAAATATGTTTTTTAAAAATATATTGAGATTATATATGAACAAATATTTATTGATTTTTATCCTATTGATAATAATTTTAATTATAGCATATTTTATCATAACTAATAAAAAATAATAGTAATAATCTTAAAAGTTCAGTAGTATAAATAAAAATTTAACATAAAATTAATAATAAAATCCTTCATAAAATTCTCCTTAAAATCCTCCATAAAATCCTCCATAAAATCTATAATAAAATCCTCCATAAAATCCATAATAAAATCCTCCATAAAATCCATAATAAAATCCATAATAAAAACACCCATAAAAACCCCCATAAAATCCATAATAAAAACCTCCATAAAAACCTCCATAAAATCCTCCATAAAAATCCCCATAAAATCCTCCATAAAATCCTCCATAAAATCCCCCATAAAATCCCCCATAAAATATTTCTAAAATTCCTATTAAAAATTAAATATAATTAAATTATTTTAATAATGATGATTAATAATATAAAAATATACAAGATTATATTAAACTTATAAATCATTATTAAAAAGATTAACAAGAAAAAGATCAAATTAAAAAATAATGCGAAGAATTATTAGGAAAAAATGTAGATATAATGAAAGAATTAGAAAAAATAGTAAATACGATAAAAGAATAAGGATATGAAAAAAATAAAATAATATAAACAATATAAAGAATCGAAAAAGGATAAAAATAATATTAATTAATAAAATAATAAGAAAATACAAATAATTACGACGCAATAATAGGAGAATTAAATTAAATATTAGAAGAATCTATTAATAATAATATTGATATAGATTAAATAAATAATGAATTAGATATACTACTAAATATTAATTATGATGATAAAAAAAAAGATTTTAATATAAAAAATAGTTAAAAATTTAATCAAAATATAATATTATATTAAATATAAAAATAAGATTATACTGACGTAGAAAAATAAATATTACCAACTCTTAAATTCAAATATATTTATAATTCAAAAGGGGATGATAATTGTGGATTTAGATCTTTAATTTATTAACATTTTCCATTTATAAATTAATAAGAAAAATAATAAATGTTAATAGATATTTAATAAGGTTTATAATATTATGTGGAATTAGAGCCAAAAAATAAAGCCGAAGATGTTTAAGGTCAAATGATAAGTTTTTTAAGAAATTTATTAATAGTAGGAAGTGGATTCCATTTGAATTTTAATATTTTATTCTACTACAATTTTTTTAATTTTTATAATTAAAATTAATAATAAACATAAGTTTATCAAGATGCTTTTAATTATTTATAAATATATTTAAAATAATCTAATATTTAATAAATTTATGAAGATTTTCTTATTAATGTGTAATAAATATAAGACAATATAAAACCAAATAACGATAATGAATAAAACAAATAATAAACATTTGATAAATTATGTAATTTCATGGCTTTTAATGTAATTTTAGATTTATAGATAATTATTTTTTATAAAATTTATTTATTTTTAAGAATGTTTAAACTTTATGTCGATGAATAAAAAAAAATCCCATTAAAAACTTATAAATATGATAAACATATAAAAAAATCAATAGATGAATTCATTTAAAATACCGAATTAATTTAAATAGGGGCTTTGTTAAATTAATAATAAAAAATAGATTAATTAAAAGGGGATTTAAACAAAATACCAGACGCTATTAAAAATTATGAATAATTTATATAATAAAAAAAGACTTATACTTAAAATGTCAATGGAAATATAACAATAATAGATTAAGGGTAAATAACATTTAATAAATCAAAAATTCCCTTTTAATAATAATTAAAAAATTTTTAAAATCCTACAAAAAAAGATTAATTATTTGTTGATTTAAATTTAACATAATATTCTACTTATATAGATATTTATAGAATACCTTAAAAATTTGACCTAACATAAATATAAATTTATTAAATATTGCTCGGGAAAAAAATAATTTATTATTCTTTAGATAAAAATACAAAAACTGGGTCATATTAAGAAATTGATGACAATACTTACATATAATAAATATATAATTATTAAAATTATGATAAAAATATACTTTATATTTATACAAGAGGAGAAGGGCATATAAATATTTTTATATGATTTAAAATATAAAATATAATTTATATATGAAGAAAATTATTTTATTTTTAACAATATTAATATTTATTATTATATTATTTTTCGTTTTTAGAAGCGGAAAAAATTAAACATAAAATTATAGTTCTGGTTCTAATAGTGGATAAAATTCATAATAATAACAATAATAATAACCATAATAACCATAATAACCATAATAACCATAATAACCAATTTAACCAATTTAACCATAATAACCGATTTAACCAGTTTAACCAATTTAACCATAATAACCAGTTTAACCAGTTTAACCATAATAACCAGTTTAACCAATAAAATAAATCCCTTTATAATAAATCCCCTTATAATAAATTCCAATACAATAAAATATAAATTAATCTAATTAAAGTCCTAAATAAAGTCCTAAATAAAGTCCTAAATAGAGTCCTGGGTAAAGTCCTAAATAAAGTCCTAAATAAAATCCTGGATAAATTTAATAATAAAATATAAATTAAGTTTAATAACCCCCTTAAAAATAAACTATTACTACCAATAATATATAAAATATAAATTAAGCTTAATAACCTCTTTAATAACCTCCTTAATAACCTCTTTAATAATAAATAGTTGATAATAATGCATAAAATATAAAATAAGCTTAATAAATCCCTTAATAATAAATAGTTGATAATAATGCATAAAACATAAATTAAGTTTAATAACCTCCCTAATAATAAATAGTTAATAATAATGTATAAAATATAAATTAAGCCTAATAACCCCCTTAATAATAAGTTTAATAGTTTTAATTACCAGATCATTAATATAATTTAATACTTATGTAAAAATTGTTAATTGAGAAATATTGTGATTAAAACTAATAAAATTAATTAAATAACGATTTTAAAAATTTAGAAAAATAAAATGGATAAGTTTACACTAAAGAATTATAATAAATGATAGATAATATAATAGTTGATAAATAATAATAATAACTTTTAAAAGAAATAGTATAAATGTCAACATTATAATATAAAAATAATTTAATATAATAAAAAAATGATTGGGGGTAAAAAATAATTGATGATATTTAAAAAGCGATAGACAAAAATATTACATTATAATAACTTAATAAATAATTAACTGATATTTAAAATCCAATTTAATTTTTGTCTTAAAAAGAAACAAACAATTAATATTCGATAATTTACGATAAAAAAAATGAAAAAAAACAAATAAATGGATAAAAAAATGGATATCCTTCAGATAAAACTAATGACATAACATTATATGAAATATTAACTGATGGAAATGATGGATTTAGATCAATTATATATTAACACATATTTTTTAAAGTTTATGATAATAATAATAATTTATACGAAAAAGATATACATAATCAAATTTTTGTTATGAAAAAAATAATTGAAAAAGCAATATAATAATATGAAAATTTTAAATAAAATCCAATTTAAGATCAAATAATGATAATTTTAATTTAATTATTAGATAATTTATTGATATATAAGGATTAATATTACATAAATTTTAATGTTATTTTCCATTACGATTATTTTAATAAATAAAATAAATATTTAGCTAATAATAAAGAAATGTTTGAATTTATGAAAAATTATTTAGAAAATCTTGATATTTATTAAATAATAGAAAATTATTATTAATTAGAAATGGTTTTTAATAAAAATAATTAAAATAAATTAGATGGATTTAATGTTAATAATACAAATAAAGGCAATTGTATAAATATGTTAAAAAATTTCATAAATAAAAATTAAAAAAATGATTTAATATTTATAGTATTTTATAAATTTTATTTATTTATGAAAATGTTTTCGTTATATTGTGATAATTTTAATGATAAAACTAGTGAAATATGTTAACATTTAAATTTTATATTGGAATAAAACAGTTAATTTGTTGCTAAAGATTTAATTGTTAACGACCAACACATAAAAGATAATGTTTTAGCTTTTTATAAAAATTAAGGAAAAATGAGTTATAAAATACCAGACGCAATATAAAACCATATGAATAATATACTAAATAAAGAATCATATTAATATAATGGAACATAAATAATAACAAAAGGATAATTAAATTATTTCGATATATAATTAGATACAAATGATACATCTGATAATAATAAATTATACACTATTTATAATCTTTTAAGCAATTTGTTTTTTATAGACTTTTTCAAAATTCCATAAAAAATGCGTTTTTAATTTTTGCCATTATATTCTTTTTTATTAAATAGAAATATAAATTGTCTTTAAGTAAACAATAATTTATATTAATTTTAATATGATTAAACTTTAAAAAATGGATAAAAATAAATTGTTCATTAAAAAATCGAAGATTATAAATTTAATGGTGATCCTCAACTTTTTTTATTTCCAACATAAAGTATAAATATTTATTAAAACGAAAAATTTAGTATTTTAATTCCATGATAAATATAAAAAAAAAAATTATTTATATATATGTCTGATTAATAATTAATATTTCTATAAAAAATGGCAATGATTTATATAACACAAGAATTTAGGGAAAATTTAGAAAATAATAATTATAGTTTATATGATAAATATTAAAATTTAAAAGAACATTAAAAATTTTTAGCATTACTTTATTAAAATCCAAAAACTAAAAATGTTTTAGTATATTAAAAAGTGGGGTCTGGAAAAACAATATCCGGTATATCTATAATAAATTCAGTTATAAATTTCATAAATACTAATTCAAATATTTATATATTAGCTCCTAAATCAATATTATCTGATGCTTGGTAAAAAGAAATGAAAATTTGGTTAAATAATTATGATAAAACAAAATCGTAAATATTTTATATTCCATATGATTAATAAACTTCTTTTTTTGATTTAGAATCACATTATTATAAAAATAATAAATAAATAAAAAATAATGTATTTATCATCGATGAAGCACATAATATTATAACAAATGTTTTAAAAAAAACAATAGAAGGTGAATAATTTATATAAATAACAAAATTAATGAAAGAAAAATTATAAAAAGATAAAAATACAAAAGTTCCTAATTATATCAAATTTTACAATTTTTTATATTCAATATCTTAAGAAAATAATAATAAAATCGTTTTATTAACTGGTACACCAATTATGAAAAATCCTTTTGAAATTGCACTTTATTCTAATTTATTATATCATGATACATTACCAAATGATATTTAATAATTTACATAACTTTATATAAACACTAAAACAAATGATTTTTAATCTGGGGCAAAAAATTCATTATCGAGAAGATTATAGATGATGGTGGCCTTTTATTAACCAAAAATTGATACTTCTTAATTTGGACGAAAAGATTTATATGTTTTAAATTTATATCCTACAACAAATTAATATAATTTATATTAATAATATAGATAATCAGAAAATGTAGAAATAATGGTAAAAGGAAAGAAAAAATAATAAAGAGCCTTTAGATTACCAACTTAATTGGCCTGTTTATTTACTGTTCCAAAAACTAAACTATTTAATCCATAATAGAGAAATTTTACTGATTATTATTAATAAATTTTTGATTTTTTATATTTAAATGAAGACATAGAATTTTTAAATGAAGTAATATGGATTAAATAATAATTATTAGAAAATTTAAAAATAAAAGTTATAGTAATCGATGAAAAATAAAAAAAACTATAAAAAATATTGAAAAATAAAAAAATAAACGATAATAATGATAATATAGAAAATTACGGAAAATTAGATATGGATGTAATATTATAAATGTTATATAAATTTTTTGAAGACACTAAAAATAAATAATTGAGAATTTTGTTTTAACATTCAATAAAATATACAATTTTATGTTTTTTAATGATGATAAGAAATGGACCATCTATGGTATATTCATAAATTGTATAATTAGAAGGTTTATAAACTTTGTAAATTTACTTTGAAATATTTGGATTTCAATTTAATAATATATAAAAAACTAATGTATAAAATAAAATAAAACAAACTAACGAAAAAAATAATTTAATTTAATAAATATGGGGATATATTCCTAAATTTGATTATTATTATGGATCTATGGATGAAAAATAAAGAACTGGTGTTTTAGATATATATAATTCTGAATAAAATGTAGATGGTAAATAATTAAGAGTTATTTTAATGAGTAAAATAGCATAAGAAGGTATTTCTTTAATGGCCGTTAGATAATTACATTTATTAATTCCGTAAAATGATGAATAAAAAAATTAATAAATAGAGGCCAGAGGAATAAGATTTAAATCTCATTTAATGTTATAAGAAAAAGAAAGATATATATCCGTTTTTAGATATATTTTAAATTTTAGTCCTAAATAATTAGGAGATAGTCTAGAAAAATATACTACTGATCAAGATATATATATAAAATCTTAAGAAAATGATTAGTTAATATAAAAATTCAATCAATTATTATAATCTTCATCAATGGATTGTTAAATTTATAGTAAAGATATTTGCGAATGTTTTAGATTGCCCGATGAAAAATATTTTGATGATGATTTTTAAATATATCAATAAAATTATCAAGATGATTTGTAAATATAAACAGGATCTTTTTCAAATGGGGCAAAATATGAATAATAATAGGTAATAAATATATAATATTTGGATCAAAATGGGTAAGAATAAAAGGGTTTATTAAATACAGAAAATAATATAATATATGATATAAAATATAAATTACCATACAGTAAAATAAAAACAATAAATAATTTAAAATTACAAGATGAAAGAGGAAATTTTTACGATTATAAATATCAGTTTTGAATTTTTCAAATACCTAATTATTATATGAATTTTTCATAATCACAAACATAAATATTGTCAATTAAATTAAATTCCATTTATTAGTTCATTTATAATAATTATTAATTTATTTCCTGAGAATTAAGGTGCAATAAATATTCGTATAATATTTCTCTTTCTTATTCAGAATAATTACTTTTTAAAATTAATTAATCAATATAATAAATATGTGTGATATATTGTTAATAATTAGATTTATTTAAATATAAAAGTAAAAATTAATAAAATATTCTATAATATATTTCTTTATTTATATTTTATTCATTTTTTAAATTCAAATAGACATTTTTATATTAAGAATCCATTTTTATTTGTTCAATTTAATTTAATTTACTTTAAATATTTTTTTTTTTATTTTATTTTATTAAATTTTATAATTATATGCTTGATTAGGTTTAAAAAGTTTATATTGTAATAGTATCCTATTATTAATTTATTTTTTCTTTTTTTTTGTTTTTTTATTTTTTTTCAGTATTTTTTTTAAATTAATTAACAAAATCATATTCTAATAAAATTTAACAAATAATGAAATCTCTATCTATATTTTATTAACCTTTTTATAAGTCGGCATATATCATAAATTATTCCATTTAATTTATTTTTACATCTTAATATACAGAATTTTCTTCTTTTTATATTCTATTTTACAAATCTATCTAGCAAATTTTTTCATTTTAATAATAATTTATAGTTAAAACTACTTAGTTAATATATTTTAAAATTTTATCAATATATTTGAAATCATCCTAATGTTTTTTCATTTATTCTATATCTTAATTGTTTAAAGACATGTAAATATCTTATTTATCATTATCTTCGTTATATTTTTTGTATAACTCTTTTTTTATATCTTCAATTTAATTTGATTAAGTTTAAACATCATGATTATGTTGACTAGTTATTAAAATATTTATATTTGATAAATAAATTATTAATATTAGTAAATCTAATTATTTTTAAATGTTTTATTATAAATTTTTTTAAATAAAATCATATAATTATGGTATTTACACATATTTTTAAAATTAGTTTTATTCGAAATATTTTTTTAAGTAATCTTTATCTGTTATATTTTACATTATTTATTTTATTTATTCAAAATTGACATAAATTTCATTGTTCATATAATATAATTAAAGTTATGTTCCATTAAAATTTACGAATTATTATAATTGTATAATTTAATTTACTAATTTAAAACATTCTTATTATTATACAAAATGTTATGCTTTTTATTTAATACAATTTATATTATTTTTTATTTGCCTTAATTATGTATCTTATATGTGTTTTTATTTCTTATCTAAAATATTTTGTATATTTTACTCTAATTAATAAATTATTTAATTACTATCTACTTTATATGTTAAATATTAAGCATATTCTTATCCAAATAATTAAAGTTTATATAAAATATGTATATTTTTTATATTTTTATTATCATTTTAATTGTCTTACATATATTGTTATTATATAGATAAATAATTTTTTTTCAATTTTAATAACTATATATGAAATAAAAAATATCAATGCCATTTTATCAAATAATTTTATTTTTGATAATATCTGTATAATTAATGTTAATAGTTATAAGAGATAAAGAATAAAAAAATTATCAATAGAAAAATAGGATAGAATACATTAAAAAATAGAAAATTGTTCCAGAGGAATAAAAAAAATAAGTTTAATAAATAGTTATAAGATAACCATCCGAATTATAATAATAACTATATAATAATCCAAGTTTAACAGATAATCCATATATGTTAGATATTTTCAACTTATTTAATATTGATTATATAAATGAATATAGATATTAATAAGTAGATTTTAATAAAAGATTTATAAAATCGGAATAAGAAAAAGTAGATTTTGAAATATAAAATTAATATTATTTATCAGTAGGTACTAAAGAATTTGAATACGCAAAGACAATTATATAAGTTAATTAAGTTAAATAAAGTGATATAAATAGTTTTTTTTAAGCATAATCAATAAATGATGATTTATATATAGAAAATTATGATATTAAAAATGGTGCCAATCCAAAATAATTCACAAAATAAGATATTTATAAAATAAATTAATATTGTTTGAAATAATATAATTAAGATCTTATAGTTAATAATTCTCCTGTAACTATTTAAAATAGTATAATATTTTAGGCCGTAAATCATTTTAAATAAAAATAAAAAGAGGATGATATTGAGGAAATATTTATATTTTTATATAAAAAATACACTGAATAATTTTAATAAGAATGTATTGATATTATAAAGGCAGAATAAAAAAATTCAGTTAATTTAGAAACGTAAATTTAAAAATAATTAAATATATAAAATTCATGGCAATAATTATATCATTTAAATATTTTTTCTATAATATTATTCATCAATTTAAATATATCTGGAGATAAAAATGCGTTAACAGATAGGGTTAAATTATATATGTAAGATTTTCCTAGTAAATATGAATTAATTTTATTTATATATTTTATAAACAGACCAAATAACGACGAATTGATAAAACACCTTAAAGATTACAAATAAATAATAAAAGATAATTTGGAAAATTGGAAAAAACTATTTATTTATCATAGTGAAGGATATTCACAGTTAAATGGATAATTTGATTTTAATAATAATATTTATAGTAAATTTTTTAATGAAATGGCTAAATGATTGATAATCACATAAAATCATCTTCATTTTATTATATTTATTTTTTTTTCTATTTTATTTATTATTTTTATTCTTTTTATTCTATTTATTATGTTTATTCTGTTTATTATGTTTATTCTGTTTATTATATTTATTCTATTTTTTATATTTATTATATTTCATCTATTTATTCATTTTTTTATTCTTCATCGTCATCATCATCGTTTTATTAAATTTCTTTCAATTTACATACAATAAATCCGGGAAAATTAATATCAAAATTAGAATATTTAGATACTATATTAAATTTTATTTTTGGATATATATCTTCGAAATTTTCTTATAAATTTTCAAATAAATATGATAAATCTTGATTAATTCTATTTTCACCGATATAAATATCGCTTATTAAACAATTGTCTATATATTTTTAATAGTTTTTTAAATTATCTTTTATTATTAATATTTTATCTTAATTTCTTAATTATATTAGTTAGTTAACCTATTAATTATGAGTTTTTATATTATCTAATATTATTTAATCATATGCATCTGATTTTTCTAGTTATCCTTAATAATAATAAGTTTTAGTATATTGTTATATATATTAAAATAAATCTTTATTATTTGTTACTATTATTGAGTTATTTTTAGATATAAAATCCTTTACAAACTATTTACTTTATTATAAATTGGCCTAAACCCTTTATTCATTTAATCTAGAAAATCTAACTGATGATTATCCTCCTTTATTATGTTTTTTTACTTTTATTTATTCTTTATTTAAAATTTCTTTTTATTTTTATATCTCATCATTATTTGTTATACATTATGAAATAGTTATTTGGTCATTTTAAATATAAACGTCAAAAATATTATTTTATTATTCTTTAAAAATATCATTCAATAAACATTCTTATAATGAATTAAAATCTAATGTTTTATCTCTATTTAATGTTCTTTATACGAAAATTTCTATTTAAAAAGGTGGTTCAAACATATAAGATTAAATTCCCTTATATTGATCATTAAAAACATATAAAAATAAACCATTTTTGTATTTAATATTATAATTACTTTAAATAATCTAAGCTACTTTTTTATCTATTTATTAGATATATTATTAATTGTTTTTATCTTGAACATTTTATCTAGAATTATTACTTTTTATGAAATCCATTGTTAATTCTTTATTTGGATATAAAATTATAGAAATATTACAAGTATATTGTTCATTTACATTTATACTATCAAATTCTTCTAAGAAATTTAAAAATTCAGGATAATTATAATTAATATCGTTTTTTATATATTTATAAGCTCTTATTATTGATCTCATTTGTTACATATATAGTGTAATTTAATATATATAAATTTTTTTTCAATTTTATATCAGTTGAATAAATAATATATTTAAGTTAATAAAAACAATAATTTTAATGAATGTAATATCGAATAACTATATAAAAATGGTTTTTTATCAAATTTTGATTAATTCCCAGGATTATTTTATGGTAATAGTAAAAAAGATATAATTGAAAATATTACTCCAATACAATAAAGTGATATTAAAGAAATTAATCTAATATATATTTTTCTATATTTCAAAATAATTATTTGTAATATAATTGCTAAAAAAATATATATTGGTAATATTATTATATTTTATTTCATTTCTTTATATGTTTTTACTATACTTTATTTAAATGTAATATTATTTTAAACATTTGAAGGAGAGATTATTTCATTTATATTTTTTTATCCATATATTATAATAAATGTAAATAATATAACGTAAAATATCTCAATGAATATAATAATATATTATATTAATCTAAAAATTTTATTATCTATTATAGGATGTTTTTTTTCTTGGTTCATATTAATTTTGTTCATATATATTAATATAATTCTTATTTATTTTTTTTATTAAGTTTATTGGAATTCCAAAAATCTTCTAAAATATTATGTGAAATATTTACTTTTCCATATCTAAAAGGTTTTATTCTATAATCTTCATAAGTGTAAATATCATTATAAATTGCGTGTAATAAAATTCTTTTGTTAATTCTTTAAAAAACTGGTCCATGTCCATATAAAACATTTATAACATGGGACATTTCATGTATTAATACATATAAAATAGTATTATCATCATACATTTTACCATTTTCATCTATTATTGAAATTTATAATTAACATCCTTTATTTTATACAAATGTTTCTACTTTATTCTCTAAAATACTTATTGTTTTCCATTTTTTAATAGCATAATCGACCCTTTAATAAATAATATTATCTATTTATTCATCAGTTAAAGTCAAACCGTCTTGATCAACTAAATTTTCTAAATTTATTATTTTTTATTCTAATTAGTCTTTTTTTTCTTCTACATATATTTTTTTTAACATATTTATTATTTTTTGATGTAAATATTTTATCTTTTATATTTTCTATTAAACATATTTATCTTCATATACTTTAACAGTAAAATAATCTTTTTTCTCAAGGTAATTCATTATAAAATATATTATTAAAACAAAGAATAAAATTTTTAACATATATATATATGATAAATAATAGTTTAAGCAATAATAGTTTAGATAATTATAGTGAAAATTCTATTAGTGATAACGATAGTAATAATAGTAGTTATGATGATGATTAGAGTTTTTTTGATACAGATGGAGGATCTTCTTTAAATGATAGTGAATATAGAACTTCTAAGAAAAAAGATGATTGTGGATGTTCAAATAAAATAGGAGCTAAAAAAAAGAATAAAAAAAATAAAATATATTAAAATAATATTATATTAGATACAATTAATAATTCTATTGGAAATAGTATAGAAGAAAGTGTATAAAGTGATGAAAATGTATAAGATTAATAAACCGAAAGTGATTATGAGAGTTTGTATATTGATGAAGATGCTTAATAATAAATTTAATAAAAAATAGAAAAAAAATAGAAAAAAAATAAAAAAAATAATAAAAAAAAAAATAAAAAAAGTAGAAATGAAGACGATTTTTCATTGGAAATTGATGAAGATGTTGAAAATATAATAAACTAAAAAATATAAAAGAAAAAAATGA
>Ga0214923_10005211_pt1 | contig 15229 bp, 11 predicted proteins | sample LL1510_MetaG_FD_177993 | JGI IMG/M metagenome (GOLD analysis project Ga0214923, IMG submission 177993) | Freshwater microbial communities from Lake Lanier, Atlanta, Georgia, United States - LL-1510 | ecosystem: Environmental > Aquatic > Freshwater > Lake | place: USA: Georgia | collected...
GTACGTTTACCCCATATTCTGAGAAAAATTTTGATACACTAATTGATGTTTTGACATATTATAAAAAGCGAATTAATCCTTGGGTTAGAATTCAAAGACTTGTACGCGATATTCCATCTACTGGTATTGAAGCTGGATATAATAAGATGTCTAATTTTCGACAAATTTTACAAGATAAAATGAAAAAGTGTGATGAATTTTGTCATTGTATTCGTTGTATGGAAATTGGAAATATGGAACTAGAAGATTTGAAACCAACTTTAGTTGTACGAAAATATGAAGCATCTTATGGTACGGAATATCATCTTTCTGTTGAAACACATAAATTTTCTTATCAATCAAATCTGTATTATACATGGTTTATGATTACTACATATTTTTATTGGTTGTTTACCGGTAAATGGACTTATTGGTCTGGTAATATTGATACTTATCTAGGACTCTTTGGTTTTCTTCGTTTGCGATTTGATTCGAATCCAGGTGGTGATATCATTCCAGAAATTAATAATTGTGCACTTGTTCGAGAAGTACATGTTTATGGTCTTTCGTTGGGTGTCGGAACCGATAGTGTTGGATCCCAACATCGTGGCTATGGAAAGCTTCTAATGAATACCGCAGAAAAAATTTCTGCAATGCATAATTATAAAAAATCAGCAGTAATTGCTGGTGTAGGAACTCGAGAATATTATAAAAATAAATGTGGATATCATCTTGGAAAAACTTATATGCTAAAGAATCTTCAAGAGTATAATTTTAATATTGTATTAAGAAGTACTATTATTATTGGTCTTCTTTCTTGTCTTCTTCCGGTTTGTTACTATTTTTTTGCATAATATTATCTATTTCACCATTTAATTTATTTATATCAATACCTTGTTCTGATAAAAATGAATCCATTTTCGTTTTCATATTTTCCATAGCTTCTTTATCATTTACATTACCTATATCTTTCATCATATCAAATAAACCCATTAATTTCGGATCCATTCCAGGTATACCCCCTCCTGGTGCACCATCATTTGAAGCTCCGCCTGGTAAAACTCCTAACGAATTAGCTATATTTAACATTTTACCAATATTGAATCCTTTGGATTCTGTTTGTTTTCCTAAATCTACATTTGCTGTTGAGAAATTTTCATCAATAATAACAGTTTCTTTTGGTGCTTTAGGAGCTCCTCCTAACATTTCTCCTAATCCGCCCGCACCCATTAGTCCGCTTTTCATCATTTCATCTATACCGGGTATATTTTTTTGAATACCTTCCATTAATTTATTTAACTCTATATCACCTTTATTAATTTTATCTTGATATTTTGTTGAAATTTTTTGACTGATATCTAAAATACCTGCAAGTGGATTACCATTTCCAGTTAATGAAGTTTCAAATGATTTTACAATATCGGTTAACATTTCATTTGTATCATTATTAACATCAACTTTAAACATTTCTTTTATTATAGTTTTTGGGTCTTTCATTGGATTATTTATTTTTTGTACTTTAATTTTTTCTTTTTCAAATTGTTCACTATTTTTTTCAATTAACGTAGTTAATTTTTTGGATCTTTCTTTTTTATTTGTTTTTTTTTCTAGAGCTAATTCAACCATTAACATCATTAAATGTAAATATGACCATAATACAAATTTAGTATGTTCATCTCTATTATTAAAAACTTTTTTAAGAGATAATTCTTCGCCAAATAAACTTTCAGAAACATTTTTCGTATTTTCATCTTTGTGAGAAAATAGTTTTATTTTTGAATCTATAAATAAGTCAAATAATTCATTTGTTAAACATTGTTGAAGTTTAACACCTTTTAACCATTTTTTATCTTTCGATTGATTTTTTAAAACTTCTAATAATTGCTTATGGTCGTCATCTTTAAATAAGAAAACCATTTGTTCGACTAATGAATTATAGTTTTCAATATAATTTTTTACACAGAATTCAATATCCATTAAAAAATATAGTATATAATCTTTAGATATATTTTATATATTATAAACTAATATTTTTATTTTATATATTCTTGTTTATTAGCATCTGTTCTTCTTTTTACATTTATAAGTTCAATAATAATAAAAGTTATTATTAAATATGTAAAATAATTGATATCTAGATAATTCGGTGTCCAATAAAAAAGATAATTTAATGGACCACACATTAAATATAATAAATTATATATTTGAATTGTTTTTACACCTTTTGAATTTATTCTATACCAAATATTAGTTATTTTTGGATTTATTTCAACATAAATTCCAAATATGATAGTAGAAATAACAAAAGCTAAAAGTAAATTGATTAGTTTCATTATACTACTATTTTGAAAATATTATATAGTTTCATTATACTACTATTTTGAAAATATTTTATAGCTTATTATAATGTCCTTTAAAGAAAAATATATAAAGTACAAAAATAAATATTTGAAATTAAAAAAGAAGTTACAACATCAGGCAGGGGGGTCTAATGAAGATAGGTATTTAATATTTTTAGATATCGAATTTCAAAATTTTAATATCAAAAATAAACAACAACATTATATTCTTGAATTAGGATTAATAATTTTTGAAAAACACATAAATGAGCCTATTTTGATAGAACATGTTAATTTTCCAATTTTATCAAAATATAAAAAGAATATGAGATTAATTGATATACAATATTCTACTGTTTCTGAAAGAACAGAACCAGAAATTATAAAAAATCAAAATGAATTGATTATTAAACCTAATTTAGCAGATATTGAAAATAAAAAAGCATTAATTAAATTTATACCAGATAGAGAAACAAAAGATATTTTAAGAAAAGCATTAGAAATGAAAGACCAATCATTATTAGATACCCATAAAACTAGAATAGAAAAATTTACAAAAAAAGCAATGTTCAATTATTATTACGAAAGATTACCATCTAAATATCAATATTTATTTGATAAACAATTAGAATTATATAATAATGATTCATTAGTTAAGAGTAGACAAATAAAACCAGAAGATTATCTTTTAAAATTAAATGATTATTTGTCTAAAGGTATAATGATTCATAAAGAAGGTACTGATTTAGAAGCTTTAAGAAATACTTTTTCATATTATAATATTAATTACGATGGTAATACAAAAAAATATGATATTGCTAAACACAATCATTATTTTCAATTGAAAATAAAAGCAGCTTCATTATATCAATCATATTCTTACATATATGAAAAGTATATAAGCAATGATAAAACTTTATCAGAAGAACATGATAAATTATTAGAATTAATTAAAAAAAAAATGTCTATTTTTAAACCACATAATCCATTATACGATGCATTTATGACTATTTTTATATATAATCTAAAAGATAAACTTGCTTAATTATTATTCTTCGTTATTATTTTTTGCTTTCTTTTTTTGTACATCTTGATATCTATAATATAATAATAATATTAATACTATTACAATGATTAATGCACCAATATTATTTATAGTAAATTTCCAAATATTTCTAGATAATTGTTGTGTCCAAGTTATATTTTGTTCTATAATTATTTTTTGCACCTTTGTTATTTTTTCTAGCATCTTCTCTTCTACTAATTTAGGGTGTTTACCATCATCTATAAAACTCATTATAATACGTTATATTTTTATTTAAGAAAAATTGTATTTAAAATTTAAAGATTAAATATTATATATAGTAATGGAACCTCTTTTAGCCTCTGAAAATAATAGAATGACAGTATATCCTATAAAATTTCCAAAAATATGGGAAGCCTATAAATCTCAAATGGCTGCATTCTGGACAGCTGAAGAAATTGATTTTTCAAAAGATTACGATGATTTTTCAAAATTGAATGAAAACGAAAAACATTTTATTAAAATGATTCTTTCTTTTTTTGCAGCATCAGATACAATAGTTAATATTAATCTTGGACAAAGATTTAGTCAAGAAGTTCAAATCAGAGAAGCAATTATTGCTTATGATTTTCAAAAAATGATGGAATCTATACATTCAGAAGTATATTCTTTACAAATCGATAATATTATTCGTGACCCAGTAGAAAAAAATAAAGCATTAAATGCAATTGCAAATTACCCCTGTATAAAGAAAAAAGCAGATTGGGCTTTTAAATGGATTGATTCTAGAGATAGTTTTGCACAAAGATTAATTGCTTTCGCTATTGTTGAAGGTGTATTTTTTTCTGGTGCTTTTTGTTCTATCTTTTGGCTTAAAAAAAGAAATTTAATGCCTGGATTATGTGATTCAAATGAATTAATTTCTAGGGACGAAGGTCAACATTGTCAATTTGCATGTTTATTATATTCTATGATAAATGAAAAAGTAGAAGAAGCAGTTATATATAGTATGTTTACTGAAGCATACGATATTGAAAATGAGTTTATTTGTGAAAGTTTACCATGTTCTATGTTAGGAATGAATAGTGCATTAATGTCACAATACATTCGATTTGTAAGTGATAGATTACTTGTTTCACTTGGATATAATAAATTATGGAATGAATCAAATCCATTTGATTTTATGGAAAGTATTTCAATGGAAGGTAAAACAAACTTTTTTGAATCTAGACCAACACAATATCAAAAAGCATCTGTATTAAATACAGGTAGAGATACCAGTTTTGAAGTGACTGATGATTTTTAATATTAGTTTTTATTTATTTTATATTTTTATTGTATGGATAATCTATCTCAAATAGAAATTTTTAGAAAAAGTGTTGAGAAAAATATTGACGATTATAAAAGTCATATTAAACCAACTTTACAAAATATAATATTAAATTTTGGAGAAGTTTCATCAATTACATTAGTAAAACAAGGTGTTGAAATTGCTAATAAAGTTTCATTAGTAAATCCTAAAGGAACAAAAGTAACTCAATCAAATGTATGGTGTCCTTTAATATGGAAAGCTTTATTGGAATCTGGTTATAATGTTCCAAAAGAATGGACACAAGTTAAATTAAATAAAGACGATGATTATAAGCTATTTAATAACGCTGTTCAAGAACTAGTAGCTATATCAAAATGGAGCACATATGCGATGAATATTCTGGTAAATGATAATAAAAATTATAAAAATGATACAGCTGATTTTGATAATGAACTAGTGATTAAAGTCAGTGATTATTATAGTAATTTATGAAGGAAAATATTTTATGGTCATCTTAAAAACATGTAATTTTTTGAATCAGACCCAAACAAAGTCAAAAAACATATGTATTAAATCATGTAGATATACAAATATTGAAGTAACAAACGATTTTTTATTATATATATAATTTTCTATTATATATATATATGATTCAAAAAAAATATATAGAAATTGTAAATAATCCTTCCAACTATGTTAAAAATGAAACTATATATTGTCAATTAATAAATGAGGTTCTTGCAGAAAGTAGATATCTTTTTAGTAAATTAACAATTCATCAAAGAAATTATATTAATAACAAATATGGATTTATAGAAGAAAATTGTACTGTTCAAAATGAAAATGATGTTGCATTACTTGCTATGTTTTCTCCAAATTTATTATCAAATAATGAAGAAAGATTAGTAAATTTAATCGAAAGGTATTTTGATATTAGAGCAGTAATGATAAAACCATTGTTCAATGTAATACCAACAAAAAATACACAAGTAGATGTAAAAGCACCCTCTGTTATCGTACCAGTGAAAAGTTTTGTATCAGAAGATTCATTTAAATTAGTTATTGAAGAAAATGATACAAACTTTGGACATGTTGATTTAATTTGGAAAGGTGATGTATCTTTCCCACCTAGAAAAGTAAATGATATATTCACTAGATATAACACTGTCGGTTCTTCAGGTCCTTCTAAAACTTCTGGTTCTTCAAGTAGTTATTATGGTTCGTCTGGTGGGTTTTATAAATCATTTGGAGGCTCAGATGGTTCTTCGTCTTCTTTACCATCATCTGTTCCATCCACAATATCAGAACCTTATTTCGATAAAAAACAGGAAATTGAAAGAGTACTTAAAAATAAAGAGTTAAAACCAGAACAAAATCAAAAAAAATATTTTAAATTATTTAGATATGGTATTAATAAATTAGATAAACCAAATGATAATAATGAGCCAACATTATCTATTTCATTATTTATGCCAAATTCAGTTTTAATTAAACGTAATTTTTCAGGATGGACACAAAAATACTTTCAAAATCAAATTAAATTATGTCTTGTTTTTAATTATTACTTTCCAAATGGTAATTATCGTAACTACTTTGATTATTATATGTTAAAATCATTTGAATCTTTATCTGGAATCGATGAAAGTTTAATAATTACTAAAAAAATTGATAAATTTGAATACAATGATTTTGAAGAAGATAAAGGTCTACAAGTTAGTACTTTTTTACAAAATTTTTATGACGAACTTAAAAAATATGAAGCAAATCCTTTTAAAAGTGGTTTAGAACGTTTCATTTTTACTTTTGATTTAGCTTGTAGATGTTATAATAATATGGGTAAATTAGAATTTAGAAAAAAAACTGGTGATTTCTTTGTTTATAAATTTAGTGGGCCTTTTATTGAAAATGAAGGTAAACCGGACGAAGGACATATCACAGATGCATATATGGGACAACATGTTAGATATATATCATTAAAACAAAAAGATTACGATTATAATGAAACTACAGTTAAAAAACCATGGCATTTAGTATGGAGAGATGCTCATACAAATTGCATTGGATATAATGATTATTTATGGATTAATGAATTAAATAAAAACAAACAAAAAACAGTATATTTACTTCCAAATTCAGTTGGATATGCAAGTTCTTGGCACGATTATGCTAATTGTACTGTTAATGATCAAAAATATAAACGTTCGGCAATTGCGGGTGTTGTACAAATGATAAATCCAAAATTTAGTGAAGATGATGAGTTATATATTAAAACAATTGGTATGGCTTTTATTATAAATGATGACAAATTACCTTTGAAAGAAACGAGACCATATCAACTTTACTACGATAATAAAAAAATAATTACAGATTATCAATATGGAATTGACGAATATATTTTAACATCATTATTTATTGAGGACAAAATAAAAAAATATAGTATATATTTTAACAATAAATTATCATGGGAAATGTACAAGTTCTGGGTCTCATATAAATGGAATAAAGATTTTCATTACTTTTTACAAACAGCATATGTTTTTATTTTAAATAAATTAGGAGTATCGAAAATTAAAATTATAGATGCAATAAGAGAAGTTGAAAAATTAAGAGTTAATAATGGTGATAAAGCTTTAGGGTTTTTATTATCAATGATACCAAATAAATATCAATTTAACCAAACCATATTTGATTATACTGATTATATAATAACTAAAGCAGATACTAATTTATTAATAGAATTAGATGTAGATAAAATAACAAGAGACTATGCTGAAAACGACGAGGGAATTATACAAAAACTAAAAAATATAAATTTTCAGAACCTTAACTTTTTCGGAATAAAATGCATAGATAATGTCATAATTAACTCAAATTTAGAATGGTGTCAAAGTGGATACATCAATAATTCATTAAAAAATAATGAAACGTGTATGCCTGCAAATTTCTATTCAGGATTTTATGATGAAAGCCCTCCATCTCTTGATATTGGTATTTTACGCCAACCTTCTGATTTGAAATATGCGATAGAAGCATTAGAAAAAAATAATTTAAGATTAAGATTAAATATATCTGATTATAAATTAAATGTTGAAAGTCCTATTTTTGCTGATGCTGTAAGAAAAAATATAGATAATGGTGTTAATCATATCAAACCTACTCTACAAAATATTATTTTAAAATTTGGTGAACCAGAAGAAGCAGCTTTAAAGGGACTAATTACGCAAGGAGAAGTTATAGCTGGTAAAGCTGCTGGATTATTAACAGAGTTAAAATCATTCGGAACTAAAACACATTCAAGTGTATTGGTACCATTAATTTGGAAATCATTGAATAAATCAGGTTATGATGTTCCACCTGAATGGTTCAAAGCTAATTTCGAAGAAAAAACTAAAGATTTTAACAAATTAGTATCTGAATTATCATCAATACCAGGTTGGGCTGATTATGCTGTAGAAGTTTTAATTTCAGACGTTGATTCATATGATAAAAAAGATAATGAGTTTGAATCTCCAAAAGTGATTGCAAAATCAGATGCATACAGAGAAAGTTATAAAGGTAAAGATTTCAAAAAATATAAAATGGCTTCTTATATTAAATATCTCAAATATAAAAATAAATATTTAAAATTAAAAAACCATCATTAAAAATATATTTTAACTTTAATTACAAAAATATAAATATAGATGGATTACAACTATAATTATATCCTTGTTCAAAACATAATTAACTTTTTGAAAAAATTGTTTAAAAGATATTATATTAAGATGTCTAATAGTGTAATGTTTGTAACTAAAAGAAATGGAACACAAGAGCTAGTTAAATTTGATAATATAACAACAAGAATAAAGAAACTTATTAAACCAGATGAAATAGGTAAAGTAGACCCAATTTTAATAACTCAAAAGGTTATTGCTACTATTTATTCTGGTATAAATACAACAGAAGTTGATTTACAATCTGCAGAAATTTGTGTTAATTTATCAACACAACATCATTTATATAGTAACCTTGCAGGAAGAATTTTAGTCAGTAATTTACACAAGAAAACAGGAAATCATTTTGTTGATAAAATGGTTATTATTCAAAAAAGTCTGGGTATTTTAGATGAAAAATGGATGAATTGGCTTAAAAAGAATAAAAAAGAAATTAATGGAATGGTTGATTACGAGAGAGATTATCTATTTGATTATTTTGGTTTCAAAACACTTGAGCGTGCTTATTTACTTAGAATTAAAGATGAAATTATTGAAAGACCTCAAGATATGTACATGCGTGTTGCATCATATTTAAATCAAGGAAATTTAGAGGGAACAAAAAATACATACGATATGTTAAGTCAAGGATATTATACACATGCAACACCCACATTATTTAACGCAGGAAATAAAAAGAGCCAACTAAGTAGTTGTTATTTACTTGGTTCTAATGATTCTTTAGAAGGAATTACACACACATGGGAGTCTGTAAGTAAAATTTCAAAATGGGCAGGAGGAATTGGTCTTCATGTATCAAATATTCGTGCGAAAGACAGTGTAATTAGAGGAACGAATGGTGTATCATCTGGTATTATTCCAATGTTAAAAGTATATAATGAAATTGCAAGATATATAAATCAAGCAGGGAAAAGAAAAGGTTCAATTGCTATTTATCTTGAACCATGGCATCCAGATATTTTAGCTTTTCTAGATTTAAAAAAGAATTTTGGTGCAGAAACAGAGAGAGCAAGAGATTTATTTTTAGCTTTATGGGTTCCAGATTTATTCATGAAAAAAGTTCAAGAAGATGCAGAATGGTATACATTTTGTCCTGATGAATGTCCTGGTTTATCAGATTCTTGGGGTGAAGCATTTGAAATTTTATATAATAAATATGTTGATGAAAAGAAATATAGACACAAATACGAAGCTAGAAAAGTAATGAAAGCTATTTTAGATTCACAATTAGAAACAGGAACACCTTATATGTTGTTTAAGGATACGGCAAATAGAAAAAGTAATCAACAAAATATTGGTACTATTAAATCATCAAATTTATGTAGCGAAATACTTCTATATTCGGACGATAAAGAATATGCTGTATGTAATCTTGCAAGTATTGCATTGAATAGTTTTATTAAACCATTTGTAGCAACTCAAAAATTCATATTTAATAGTAAACCATTATGTAAAAATTCAAGATATATTAGAAGCTTCCTAAAATTAAATAAATTAGATTTTGAAGAAAAATCTGGTTCAAATGAAGTCAGTATTATCTATGGTGATAAAAAATTATCATCTTTTAATGAATTATTTAGTTTTATTAGAAATACATATGATTTTGATAAATTAGAAGAAGTTGCATATACATCAACTGTAAATTTAGATCGTGTAATAGATGTTAATTATTATCCAACAATAGAAACAAAATATTCAAATATGCGCCATAGACCAATTGGTATTGGTATTCAGGGTTTAGCAGATACTATTGTTAAACTAAAAATACCATTTGATTCCGACGAATCAGTTAAATTTAATGAAAGAGTTATGGAATCTATTTATTATGGTTGTGTTAGAGCATCTGTTGATATTTCTAAATCTAGACATGAAAAAATGAACAAAATAATACAAGAAGGTATTTCTATTCCAGATTATTATGATAGCAATTTTACCTTAGTCAATAAAGAATTAAATCAATTATATCATGAAATGATGCCATGTAAATGGGAACTTACTAATAAATTTCCAGGGTCTTATTCTTCATACGATGGTTCGCCATTTTCAAGGGGTATTTTACAGTTTGATATGTGGAATGTTAAACCATCAATGACTGAAAAGTGGGATGCACTTAAAAAAGATATGTCAATATATGGTATTCGTAATTCTCAATTAACAGCATTAATGCCAACTGCATCAACCAGTCAAATATTAGGTAATAATGAATGTTTTGAATTTTTTACAAATAATATTTATACAAGACGAACTCTTGCAGGAGATTTCCCTTTGGTAAATAAATATTTAGTGGATGATTTAATTTCTCTTGACTTGTGGTCAACAGAAATGAAAGATTTAATTTTATCTTATAATGGTTCAATTAAAGAAATTAATGGTATTCCCGATGAAATAAAAAAATTATATCCAACAACATGGGAAATTAAACAAAGTTGGGTTCTTAAAAATGCAGTAGCACGAGGTCCGTATGTTGATCAAACTCAAAGTATGAATATTTTTATGCCAGTTCCAGATTATCAAAAATTATATTCGTCACATTATTGGGCCTGGAATAATGGTTTAAAAACAGGCATTTATTATCTAAGGACTAGACCATCTCAAGATGCAGTAAAAGTAACTGTTGATCCAAATATTCAAAAAGCGAATAAAATAGAAGTAGCTAATGAAAAACGATTCAAAAAGCCAGAAGAAGGTGAAACATGTGAAATGTGTTCTGCTTAATTTCATATATCTATTAACGATAATATGATTTACAAAGCCTGTAAACATGTTAATTAATAAATAGGTTAAAAAAAATTGAAAAGTTTTTTCTTTAATAATATTATAAGTAATAGTATGGCTACACATCAAAAGAAACATATTAAAAATACTGGTATCAAATCAAAGGAACTTGTTGTCAAGCAACAAGGTGAAGACTACGCAGAAGTGCTTAAAGCAGTTGGATCAGATGCACGTTTCAGTTGTAATATTTTTGACGTGAATAAAGAAGTTACAGCAAAACTAGCAGGACGACTAATTAAAGGTCCTCATAAACAACGCATTGTTGTTGGAGATTTAGTTTTATTACAACTTGATACATCTACTTCAGACAAAAAGTATTTTATCATTCATAAATATTCACCTGGTGATAAGAAACAACTTGCCAAGAATGGCGAGTTCAAACACATTACATCAACAGAAACAGTTGGTGAAACCGTTGTTGCAATGGAAGATGAAGTGACAAATACAACGACTGTAAATCAAGAAGTTGATGAAGATTTCATTGATGATATCTGAGATTCAACAAGTTGTTTACATAGTACTTTACTTTATTTAAAATCGATTAAATAGATCCAAAATATTGTTTTACATAATCAAAAATTTTATTTATATCATTCGAATTTAGATATATATTAGATATAGCTTTTTCGTCAATACATTCTCCATTTGGACATATATTTTTAACAATTTTAAATTTTTCATCAAATAGTTTATTAGAATAATTTCTAATAAATTCAGTTAATGAATCATCCATTCGTAATAGTTTTTCTAAAGTTTTTGAATTTAATGTTTTTGGGTCAATTTTAGAATTTTTGATTCTATGTTCAACATACCATATACACCATCCTAAACAAAATCCACCAAAATCACCAACTTTTTGTTGGGATGAATCGTTTTCGTTTGATAATAATTGATATCCTGGTTTTGGTAAAAAATCACTTGGTTTTAAATATTTAAAACCAGTATTCCATGTTAATTCTTCATCTAATATATCATCTAATTCTGACTCTATATCATCATTACCATATGGTTCAAATCTTTCTATAGTTAGATTTTTAAAATCATATAATAATATATTTGCATGTTTCAAATCATTTTCTAAATCTACTGATATAAATAGTAATGCATAATCATGAGTATTCTCTCTTCTTATTGTATTAATTACTTTATTTAAATCATGGTGGATATCAATATTATCTTTTGAATATTTAATTACCCATGAAAATTCTTCTCTATTATTATTTGGATCATTAATATATGGAATATACAAGTTTTTATATTTTTTTGAAAGATAAACAAAATAAATAATAATATCAATCATAGTTGCTGTAAATTTTGTTTGATGTTGATATTTTCGAACATCTAATTCTATATCTAATTTTGGTGTATAATTAGTCATTTTATTTAATACTTGTTTCCATTTTTCATCTGCTAAATCTACAACAGTTTCGCCTAATTTATTTTTATAGTTGATATCTAATTTTCTTCCTTTAATATATTGCGAATATTCTTTTACTGGATAATTAATTAAATAAAATAAACTTGTTTCTTTATTTAAATTAACTAAATTCCAACTATCATCTGGACTATTTTTTAAAATATCTTTTATTATTTTTTTAACAATATCTGATTTGGATGATGTTTCATAATTATATTTTAAAACTAATTGTACGTAATTTATACCATCTTTATTTGTATATGAATAATTTATTTTAATTTTTTCCCAAATTATTTCCAATATTTTTTCTAATTTATTATTTTTTCTATCTGTAAATAATTTTACTATTAAATAAAAAAATGGTGTTATAAATAAGGTGGAAGGTTTAATAATATATTCCAAATCTAAGTTCCTATTAATAAAATATTTCAGTAATTTAATATTTTCCGAATTAATTAAATCAATAAGTAATCCTTGATTTTCGTAATTTTTATCATTAATATTATCAAATCTATTAAAAATTATTATTTTATCAGAATCTGTTATTTTTTCATTATATAATATTGCATTTAAAGTATAATAATTTGGAAATTTAAATTTATCTATAAAAAATAAAATATCTTCTTTATCCAATTCACTTAATATATATTTATAGTATTCTATATTTGTTTCATTTTTAAATTTTAATAAATAATTCCAATCGATTTTTGTAAATTTTTTCATTAATTGAATTAATTTTTTTGGACTAGTATAATTTATAAAATTTAATCCTTCTTCGTTGTGATTTTGACAATATTGTGGATATTCTTGTAATAAATATTCTAATATTTTAAAGTTGTTATATTTAGCAGCCAACATAAAGCCATCTAAATTTTCTTCATTAAAATGAAAAATTGGATGTTTTTTTATTTTTAGAATATCCAATTTATCAAGCATTATAAGATAATGAAATAAGTAATTATTATAAAAAATGGGTTTATTTGGATTATAATTTTCTAAATCTATTTTATCAATGTTAAATTTCATATTTAAACTTAGAAATTAAGTTTTGAAAAAATTGCTAATATTATCGATTAATATATATATATAATTAATTTAATGGAATCAAAACCAAAATATGGAATATCTCGCTATAATAATATAGCAGGAATTACTTGTTATATGAATTCAATCTTACATATTCTACAACAAATACCAATTTTTGCAGATTATATTTATACTGCATCTTTTTCAGATTCGCTTAAAGAAAAGTTTAACGAAGAACAAATAAAAAATTCAATAACATTTGGATTATATAAATTATTTAATGCAAGTATGAATAATGATGATGTTTCTATTACACCAACATCATTTAAACATGTAATTGGTCTCAAAAATGAAATGTGGAATGAATTTAATCATCAAGATTCTCAAGAATTTTTCAGTTTTTTAGTTTCTTCATTGGAAGAAGAAATTGGAACAAAAGTAGAATTTATACCAGGAAATTTAGTTAAAACAAATACGTCTTATATTTCATTATTAGCATCTATGGCTTGGCAACAATTTCAAGCAAAAGAATATTCGCCATTGAAAGATATTTTCAATGGTATGTTCTATATACAAACTAGGTGCAACTGTTGTTCAAATATTTCAAGAACATTTGAACCATTTACAACTTTACAAGTAGCTATTCCTATTATTTCCAAACAAGATATAACAAAAGAGTTTACAATTGATGAATGTTTGCATCACTTAATTAAAGAAGAACAACTAGATAATGATAATATGTATAATTGTGAAATGTGTGGATTAAAAAATAAAGGTTACAAAGAATCATTACTTTGGAGAACACCCAAGCTATTGGTTATTCATATTAAACGATTTCTTGTTGATAATTATGGGTCGAAAACACAAAAGTTAATTAATAATATAAAATATCCTCTGTATGATTTTGACGTTAGTGATTATATACATTCAGATAGTCCATTCAAAGAAAAATCTAAATATAATCTTATCGGAGTTAATTTGCATCAAGGATTTGGCTCAATGGGAACGAACGCAGGACATTATACTTCGTTTGTTAAAAATAGGTTTGATGATAATTGGTATCTATTTAACGATGGAAATACGCCATTGAAAGCAACTAAGAAAGAACATATTCAAAATAAAAATGCTTATTTGCTTTTTTATTACAGAACTAATTGATTATAATAATCTGATAGTTTTTTATTTTATATATTTGATAATTCAAAGTTGAAAATTCATTAAGATTATAATTAAATGGTAATTTTAATACAATTATTTTATTTGAATCTTTTAATGTTAAAACTAAATTTTTTAATTTAATATTATCAAGTGATAAAGATAATTCTTTTTCATATTTATAATTAGGTCCACCCCAAGGAGGATCTATAAAAATTAAGTCATAATCTTCATTTAAATAATCTATTAAACTTCCATTAATTACTTTATTTTTTAAGTTAAAGCTGTTTAAATTTTCAACTAAGAAATTATATCTTTCTATATTTTTTTCTATAGAAATTACATTATTAAAATAATGACCGAAAGATATTGAATTTCCACCAACACCAGCGGTACCATCTAAAATTTTAACATCTCCATATCTTTCTTTTATTAATAATGATAATTGCTCTGCGTCTTCTTTATGTGATAAAGAATACAGACCTTCAT
>Ga0214923_10005212_pt1 | contig 15228 bp, 36 predicted proteins | sample LL1510_MetaG_FD_177993 | JGI IMG/M metagenome (GOLD analysis project Ga0214923, IMG submission 177993) | Freshwater microbial communities from Lake Lanier, Atlanta, Georgia, United States - LL-1510 | ecosystem: Environmental > Aquatic > Freshwater > Lake | place: USA: Georgia | collected...
CCTGTGGTGTCAATAAATCCTCCTCCATTAGAGGTATTAATGTACCCGCCCGGGACACCTTCCCCATCATTTCCTCCAGAAGTATTAATATCACCACCTGGTGAGTTACTGGCATTGCCTCCACGGGTATTAATATCACCACCTGGTGAGTCAGCAGCATTACCTCCACGGGTTATAACACTGCCGCCTGTTGTATAATTACTGTTACCGCCGCGGGTATCAATGTCGCCACCGTTTGCCCCTGTATATCTGTCATATATACTACCAGGGGCACCTGATGTGTTAATATAACCTCCTCTGTTTTCCCATCCTGCAGAAGTGTCTATATAACCTGCGCCTTCCGGTGCAAATTTTGCTGTCTTACCAACCATTCTTATATAACCACCAGGCGATCCAGGAGTACTTTCCGTATTATCACCATCTCCGCCTGATAAATCTATATAACCACCGGCGCCTCCAAAATTACCGTCAATAGTTGCACCAGGTACTCCATGATAAATTTTTGCTGTAATGTCATTTGCACTTAATGCAGGAGCACTTAAAGAACCGGTCATAGTATCTCCTGAGAGATGAACAAAATTGCTAGTAATAAAACCAACATCAAAGCCAGAGAGATAATTGGCACTATTAGCAACTAAGTTAGAATAAGATGTATCCCACTGACCACTGTTGCTATGAACCAGTGCATTTACAGCAGGGTCTCCTGATCCGCCGCCTCCTCCACCAGAAAATATATCTAACAAGTTGACACCACCAGATAAATAATTTCCATTGACATTTAAATCACCGTTCATGACCCCACCGTTAGCATATTGAACAGCATTTGTTCCGCCTCCGCCAGCATACTCTGACATGATAGCAGCTTTCTTAAAATATTTCTCAGCATATTGTTCAATAAGCTTTTTGATTTCAGAAATTTTCTGAGGTTCTTTCTCTACTGCTACTTCATTGCTCAGTTTATCCAAAATATCTACATAATCACTTTTAATATCTTCAGCATCCATTTTATTATTCTGTGTCTCAAGTGGTTCAGTATTCTCTTGCTCTTGAGCAACAGGTGCAACAGCCTCTGTAGGTGCTGCAGGAAACACAGTTTTTGACTTGTCTCCAGAGATTATGTCTTTTAATTTGCTTAAAAAATCACCAAAATTATCTTTTTCTTCAATGGCTTGTGGGTCATTTTTAGCAATAACTTGTGTATTTTCTGCCTCATCTGCAATAACTTCAGGCACTGTGGGTTGTTTTACTTCTATTATCTTTTGTTTAAGAACATTGATGGCTGATAATAATGGGTCTTCTTTGGGTTCAGCAACTACTTCATCATCTATCTTTTCCATTAAAGCTTTGTGTTCTTTCTCCACTTTAATCTTCTCTGTGACAGACTGTAGAAATTTAAACAGAGGATCGTCAGCCATAATATAATATTTAAACAAATAAACCAAGAATTCTATTTAAAGCTTGATTAAAAACATGTTTCTGTTAATATATATGTATATGAATAAACTAATTGCTTCGTTAATTGTTAGTGCATCACTAGCTGGATTGGCATTGGCCGATACAGGTACTGCTTCCAATGATGATTTGTCCTGTGAAAAGGTACTGTCTTGCATTGGTGATGTGGTACTCGTTAGGCCTATTGGAGCAGCTGTTACGGTTGCTAACTTCGGCATCTTTGCCGTTGCTTCACCTTTTGCTGCCATGGCTGATGCTACTGATGAAGTATTCAACACTCTGGTTACAGAGCCTGGTGAATACACATTCAAGCGCGATCTAGGCGATTTTAGCAAATAATTTAAAAAGCTAATCAAGCCATGAAACTCACAGTGCCTACTGAGTTTAAACTTGCTGGGCATACTTATACAGTAGAGGTTGATAAGCACGTTCTTGCAACCAATAGTGAGTATGGCTCTCTGAATGAAGTTACACATGTAATGCAACTTCAAGCTCCTGATCCCATTCCAGTATCGCGTATAGAGAGTACATTCTTACATGAACTGCTACACGCCATATTCTATGAGTTAGGAGAAACAGAACTAGACAAAAACGAGAGACTCATTGATAGTGTATCAAATTTGCTTCACCAGGCGCTAACCACGTCAACTGGTGATGCATTGAAAGCGAACCGTGACGCTGGTAAAGGAGCAGAGTTCTAATCTCTCTCCTTTATTTTTATGACACCAGAAGAAAAATTGATTGATACCCACCTCAAAGCTCTGTCTGGGCATTATGGTGTTAATTTAAAGAAAATGAAGTTTAATCCACCTGTGGTTACCCCGTTGGAGAGAGATTCTGTAGTTTCAATAAGCCCATCAAAAAAAGAAGCTTATGTTACACGGCATCATATTGCCGGGCATTTTCAGGCAAACGTACCTACGCATTCAATCGTTTTTAATGGTGATTGGTGGAACAGAATTGCTGTTTAATTATATCAAGTGCTCAAATGCAACTTTAGCCATGTTAACAACATTCATGGCATCTGTTGGAGAGTATTTTTTCTTGTTGAGAAGATAGTCCCAAATGAATAATGCATCACTGTGCATGCCTTTTTTCTCATTTTCTTCATTTTCAGCAGCTGTTTTCTTCTCTTGAGCAATCTTATCTTCAATTGTTTTGCGCTTGTTAGCAAGATAATTAGCAGCTTTCATATCAGCATCAGTTACTTGAGCACCATCATGAGCTGGATCCTCTGTTTTAGCAATTACCTTAGGATCAGTTTCAACAGATTCAGCAACTAGCTTAGGTGTTTCAAAACGCTTAGAGTATGCAGCAAACATGTTTGCATTGTCTTTTCCGTACGGCATAATATTATTTATTCTAAAACATTAAATATTATTGTGAGTAACAAGAAAAAAGTAAATCGCTTAACCTTTTCTGAATGTAAAGAAATACTAGAAAAACTTGATAAACAAAAAGGAAGCAAGTATTATAATGATGTTTTACATAGATTTGAAACGCTTTTGCCTAAAACAGTGCCGCATAAAACAAAAAAAAGTGATTGATTATAATAAAAGTTCATTTATATTCGTTGTATGAGTTCAGAAGTTACAGCTGGAAGTATTCCTGCTACATTAGACCCAACTACCATTAATTACGATGTTCGTGATGAAAAGATTGCAGCTTTAGAACTCAGACTTGCCTCGTTAGAAGATGATTTTACCAAACTAACAGCTTTTGTTAATAGCATTGCAAACAAATGATTACAGCAGCTTTTCTTATTGTATTTGTCACTAGCTCACTAGGAGCTGTTTACGCTTTTAAAAATCTAAAAAAGAAACGCAAATCTCGTTCTTCGCGAATACGATAGGAGGCTTTTGCCTCCGTCGTCTAATGGTTAAGACACTCGGCTTATACCCGGGCTTGGCACCAGATTAGTGCATAATGCAGGTTCGAATCCTGCCGGAGGTAGAAAAATATTGACTTATTTAGAAAATCAATTATACTAAAAATATGACGTTTACTATTTTAAATGGATCGCTTGGAGGCCGCACAGGCAATACCAACAATTTGATACAAAAAGTTAAACGTATTATTGTTAAAAAGAATTCTGAAACTAAAGTTAAAATAATTCATTTATCTCCTTCATTTGATTGGATTAAAGTGCGCAGAGCCATCAAAGCATCAGATGCTCTTATTTTCTGCACTGGAACTTATTGGGACAGTTGGGGTTCACCCATGCAACAATTGTTTGAGAAAATGACACAAATTGAAGGAAAGAAACACTTGCTTGGGAAGCCCGCTGGAGCCATCGTAACTATGCACTCTGTAGGAGGCAAAGAGGTGTGCTCCAGAATTTTAGGAAACCTGGTTGGACTGGGTTGCATGATACCTCCGTTCACAGGATTTGCATATTCTTATGCAGATCATGTTGCACATCAAAAGCGTACCACGGGAAACAAGCTATTGGATGATGTGTGGCACATTAATGATCTGGAAGCTTTTGTACATAATTTATTTGAAGCTCGAGCTGGTACAAACAATTGGATCGTATGGGATTACCTGGATACAGAAGCCATGAATCCCAATCATGTCTGGTTAAAGTAGTTGCACTATTTTTAAATTCAATTATATTAAAGTTATGCTAAACATTATTAACTTTTTTGAGAAGTACATTCTAACCTTTGAAAACTTTGTAGCTTTGTTTATCTATATTCTCGCGCTTGTGTATATGAAAACAGATACAGATCTTCAGAAACTAAAAAGCCAAGCCATTTATCATGGCTATGCTAAATATGATGAGTTTAAGGGTAACTGGCGTTGGATCACAGAGGAAGATTTGCACCAGCAATAATTATATGCAAAGATTTATTTTAGGTTTTTTCCTGGCTATTGCACTGCTTAACCCCAAGACTACAGTGCATATTGTGAGTAGCATTGTTAATACCTGCAACGATATTGTATCTAGGTTTTCCTACGATACAGCAGACAAGCAAAAGTAATTATTTTTCTACTCTTATACCTTTGAGATAAGCTTCAGGAGACAATTTAGGCCCAACATAGCCCAATTGAATTCTAGTCTTGGTCTTGGTATCAGTACCAAAAATAGCCCATCCTCCACAAGGCAATTGCTTTGCAGTTAAATCTTTGTTTTCTTGTTCGTTTGACATGTGTTTATAATATATTAAGCGTTATATTATTCCACTTTTTTATTGAACATTTTAAATAAATCTGTTAATATATAAAAGTATGAAAAGAATTGTGTGGCTAGCTCCACTGCTACTATCAGCATGCGCCAATTTAAATGAACATAATAATTATGGTTTTAATCCTGGTCCTGGCATGAGTGAAGATGCGCAAGATAGATATAACACCAAATATAACATGATGGACAGTCCTGATGGTATGAAAGACCCTAATGCTAAAATAAAAATCTGGGGAACTACATATTAATGAGTAAAATTGTTCCAATTACCAAAGAAGAAAAAAAGAAAATTTTCGATTTTGCAAGTAGGGTTATTAGAGATGCAGAGGAGAATGAAAACTCCAGATGGAAATTAAACAGAAGGTATTCAATTTATTCCATGTGTATTGGCACAGTTGGTGAATATGGTTATGGCAAGATGACAGGGCAGAAAGTCAATTTAACTGTTAAGAGCAGGGGTGATAAAGGCATTGACTTCCCTGATGGTGCCCAAGTAAAAACAGTTACATACAATGGTCCAGATAAAGAATTAAAAGTATCAAATCTCTCTTCTCCTAAAAAACCAAAGAAATATGTGTTAGCTTATTACGATAAAAGCAATAAAAGCGATTACGTGGTCATGATAGGTGAGATTTCTTATGAGAATTTCTTAAATAAGAAGAAAATAAAATACTATAATGGCAGGCCTACTTACATTGTGGATGAAAAAGATTTGGATAAACACTACACATGATGAACAATTTAAATGATAAACAGAGACAGATATTAGAACTGCTCAAGGATTATAGTGGTTTAGAATTAGACCAATTTATGTCAACGCCTAATAAATACTTCAGAGGCAAAACTCCACTTGAAATGTTGCTTAATGAAGAATATACTTACTTTTATCAATTCATTAATAACCCCCGTGAAACTTTGTAAAAAGAGAACATGTTCTTACGCAGGCATAGGTGGTACTCCTACCACTTATGATTATGTTCTAGAAAATGATGTGCACCATTTTCACGGAGAAGAATTTACCAATAAATGGAAAGAATATATTTCTAAAAAGCCATACATAGCTCAAGATGGTGAACAGCGCTACTACTATTATGACTACAAAGAATGTGTGCTCAAGACCAATTGCTGGTTTGTCAAGTGAGTGACATAGGTAGAATACTGCTAGAGAGGGGTCTAGCAAAAGCGAGAAACAAACGCACCACACATAAGCAACATGAGAAACAGTTAAAAATGCATCACTGGCAGAAAGAAGGAGACAGAATGTACATGTTAAGAGATTACAAGACATTCTTCTTGGTAATTGTTCTGAATAAGGAAAATATGTATGAATGCAGTTTCTCCGGAGATAAAATGTCCAGGTTTTCTGGCTTGGTAAATAAATCATTCTCAGATGTTTATAGCAGTTTAAAAGATGCTAAAAACAATTTAATTGAATTTATGGACATGTATATTGCAAAGATTTCTCAAGAGAATCAGGTTAAGGTTCAACAGTATATAAAGAATTGGAAAAAAAGAAGTTGACTCATGTCCAATTTCATACATAATAGAGGAATGAAGAGCAACATTAACGCCCCCAAGGCGAATAAGACCCCGGTCTTGACCTGCATTGTCAGTGGCAAGAATCGGAATACCAATCAGGAGTATCTCGCTAACAAGGCTAGCAAAGCGAATACGACTGTCGAAGAGATTGTTAGCCATTACGTTTCCCGCGAGGTTCTCAAGAACCTTCGCCGCGGTGAGAAGCAGGGCCTGTCTGATCAGCAGATCAGCCGGATCTTGGCTCTCAACGGCAAGCAGAAGGGCGTTAAAGCCTCTGGTTCCCGTTCGACGAAGTCTGAGGCGGTGGTTACTGCCTAACTGATCTAATCCCGTAGATTAGATGGGGGGCCGGTAGAGCACAACAATATAGCTCTACCGGCCTTTTATTTTATGAATAAAGATAAGCTTAACCTATTACACCTATTGTTAGGTGAGCTTGAAATACACTTAAAAATTAAATTGGACTTGGGTAAGAAAGCTGGTGGCACTCAAGGACATAAATGGGGACACAGGTATCAAGGTGTTAAGCAAGCTGCCACTATAGTAAAAAACATGTTGACTGAAAGCAGATTTCAGCCATAATAATAATATGAACCTTAAGACAGTACAATTACCTGATAACGCACCATTTGTTGGTCAGCATGTTACAGAATTTCATTATACAGACCGTGATGCTTGGGAAGTAATTGAGGTTATTAGTCCTAGAAGGATTAAAATTCGTGAACTTGATGCAGAGTGCACTCGCAAGCCCAAAGATTTTCATCCTGGAGGTTTCAGCGGTCATTATGCTGATAACCATGCTCAAGAGTATAAGCTAACCAGTAACCCTGCTAATAAAGTCAAAGTACTCAGTTGGCGCGCCAAAGCTAAGCGTTGGGCAGAAGTGGGTCAACAAACAAAATATAGCTTATTTGGTTTACACAAAAAAGGAGAGCAAGCTGTCAAGTTTTATGATTACAATTTCTAAAATACAAGATTATGTTGATTCAGGCAAAGATGCACATGAAATAGCTCGGTGGATCCTTAATGTGCATCTTAACAAGCATGTGCCTTTTACATTGAATGACCTTTCTGATAACTCCACAGTTGCTGATGAAGTGGAAGCTATTGTGGAATGTATTGAAGAAGGCGATTATCAGGATGCTCTAAACATTGCTGAAGATGGCGCCATAAATATTCTTCAGGATGAAGGCTTTGATATTGTTTAAAAAAATAATTCATAAACTATTAGAAATTTCTGTAGCGTTGTTTATTATTTTTCCTGTTGCTAAAATTTTAAAAGCATATAACATCATTGAAGACTGGAAGCATGAGCAAGCATATAAAAGAAACAGAAAGCACAGTAGATAGGCTTTTCATTTCTCAATACAATGCACTTTTTAATCAATATCTCAACAAAGTAGAGCCACCTACAAGAGAGCTGGTAAGACGCAACAAAGAATTAAATGAATTGTATGATGTTATTTTGGATTTTATTATTGACTCTTCTCAGCATTTAGGTTATACTCAAAAATAATATGTGGGATCCTGTTAGTATTTTTGCTTGTATGTGGGTTTTAAATACTGGTCTTCCAGATGCGAGGCTAAGAGTTGCAGATGTTATAAAGAAGCAAGAGCAGCAAATTATTATAGATAATATAACAGATTACGTCAAATTAAGAGAGGGTATTTAATGAAGAGTTTCTTTAAAATACCATCAATTTGGTTTTGGGGCAACCTTCCTATGAATATGGTTTTTGAGGTTGTGTTGTTTCATAGGCTAAGAAAGTTTGCAGATGGTATAACTTTTTTTGAACTCATAGTAAATACAGATTTTTTTGATAATCTCGATAATATTGATCAGCATAATCCTAAGCTATCATTTAGATTAATAATATTAAATCTTACTATTTTTGAAATTGTAGTATATAATGCATGTGTCCCTGCACCAGCAGACTATTGTGCAAAATTTAGATATAAACCTGAATAATGAAAAACTGGTTACACGTTTTTTTAAAGACAATAGTGAACGATTGTTCTATTGGCATGATGCTTATTATAATTGGTTTTGTTTTAGGCTGGATGTCACAATCTGTATGGCTATTTTTAACGAGTTTATATGTTCGAATTCATTAAGAAGTTTTTTGGTAAAACTAATATGAAGCCAGAGTCAGGTCCTAATACCTTGAGCGAATTGTTGGACCAATTTAAAACATTTACATCTGTGCCTAAATCACAAGATGATATTGTAAGAGATTATGCTGTAAAAGAAAGCATGGCTTCTCTTGAGTTGTCTTTTTTAAAAAATGATCCTGCCATGTTGTTTAATGGTAACCAAATATGGTATGACCAAGATGGAAACAAATACTTTGACTTTGTGCCTTGTGCTTTGAGGCCTGAAGTGCACTATTGTTGTTATGGCAAAAATTAAAAAAATCAATTTAATTTCACAAAATTGGTTAGTGAGGATTTTTGTAAAAGACCCTAAATGCTTATTTTCAATTAAACCAGAAATCTCATTTATGAGATTAGTAAAAGCTACTAATGGCAATGCTGCCGTAAGAGCTGCAGCAACATATTGTAGTAAAAGAATGAAACAGTACCCAGGTACAAGTTTTAGATATTCAACAGATGAAGTGGAGCCTTATTATTATCCTATTAGACAGACATTTAATGAAGAAAAAGATGATAGAATTACGAGAATTAAGATATAAAATATAATATGATTATTTTAGATTGTGTAGGTCTTCTGGTCATTTGCTCCATAAATTTAATTTGTGAGAAACTTGGTTTCTAACAGCCACTGTTAATTGTATCGCAGAGTTGTTTTGCTTCTGTTAATGTTTTTGCTGATCCTATAATTTTATTGTTTAAAAACAAATAAAAATAGCTTTTTTTTTCAGTGATAACAAATTGTTCATACATAATGGAACATTCATCTATGACTATTTTACTATTATAATCTGCTAAATATTTTTTCAACAGGTTATTAAATTGCTTCATTTTATATCAAAATCCATGTATTGGAACTTATAGAAGTAATGTACGTATAATTACCTTCACCTACAAAACTAGTATAAGGAGCATTTGGTGCCAAAGCTTGATTCCTTATTATACCCCCAACATTTGGATATATGTATATGGTAGTGGCAGGCCCGGCATAATTCCAAATTTGTATATAATGACCACCATTTGTTTCAGGCAATCTTACACCACTATTATTTGCACCACCAGTAACAGTAACAACATCAGTTGTTATTGGAGTAGCAGTTCCCTGAGTACCTCCAGCACCAGCAATACATGCAACGCTCTTTATATTAAATCTTGACTGCTTAGTATCACCGGTGCCCGTAACTTCAAATACATTCTTTCTATTAGTGTCTGATGTGCCACTGCCTACTACAAACAATGAATTGGTATTAGGGTCATTGTAGGTTCCGATGACTACCTGATTGCCACTTGTAGTGGCTAGGTTGCTTCCTCCTATAGCTACTGAATTGTTACCATACACATAATTCATGTCACCACCCAGAGTTGCAGATTTATCACCAAGCACTGTGCCTCTGTATCCTAAGCCATAAGAATAATTACCATAGCTTTCAGAATTGCCCAAGCAAGCATTCTTTACCATGCCACCGCTTAAATATGCAAAATTATCAGAACTGGTAAACACCCAAGGCTCTCTCTCAAAATAAAAACCAGTAGTACCGAATGTTGGTCTGTGTACTGTGTCCTGAGACCCACCATACAATACCCACCCAGCATTACCAGCAACAGTGCTGGTCCATGTGCGGTGCTGATAGTTATAAGTGTCCATTAAGCTGCCTATGGACATAATTAAATCTGTTCCACTAACAGATTTTACAAAAGCATCAAAATAACCATAGCGAAAATTAGTAGGTGATGATTGAGTAGAAGATGTAACAAACCCAGAGCCTACACTGGAAGTCATGCCTTCCGGAATCCACAATGTTAAAGGAGACCCAGATTTTAAACCAGAAAGCACATCAGCTGTTGTGAATCTTGCTAAAATATGCTTGGGTACATTCTTATAATTACCTGTCAAGCCCACATATTGAGTAGCAGGGCTGCCAATTTGACTGGTGATTTTGAATACACCCGGGTTGCCTCCATCTGATCTGGTTTTTAAACTTATTGGAGTCACGCCTCTGTTAGCTAGATTTAAAAGATTAGGAACACCTGCATATAAATTTAATGTTAAAGCTGACAAGTTAGCATTGTTAGATGAAATAGAAGCAATCTGACTGTTGTATGTTACTGCTACTAGGCCAACTAATCCTGGATTTATAGTTAACCCCACAACATCTCCTGTTCCCAGTAAATTGTAGTTGTTGGTTTCATTATTTGATATTATTAATTTTACACCAGAAATGTTGTAAGAAGAAGTGATGTAATTGGCTACGGTGGTGTCAAAGTAACCAGATACAGCAGTTATGGTGGTGCTGATTTGATACTGAGGCAATGTATGCACCATGAATCTGTTTGTATAGTAATTGGAGTTGTAGGAAGCATTATCTCCTCCATTGGTCATCTGCCATGGTGCTGTTGGATTACTGGGTGATCCAGTCCATTGAATGTGATTATGGTCTGAACCGCCAGTGAAAGTGTCAATGCCAGCTCTAAATGTAACAGCATGGGCAAACATTCCTCTGCCATCACATATGAATGTGGTGCCAGGATCCATGCTGTTGACATTCTGTATGGCCAATCCATACACACCTTGAGACCAAGGCCAGCTAATGTTTTTCAAGTTGTACATGCTGGCATTATAACTATCAGAATGCCCTTTGATTATGAATGCACCAGGTGATGCATAAGAAGCATTGCTATTGTTATAATCTGTCTCTGAAATTAAATTAGCAGAAACTGAAGCATAATTGGCATTTTTTATGAACAAATTATTTTGCAAATTTTTATAGGTGGGTAGTTTATTGAGAGCAACAGCTCCACCAGACAGCACAATGCCTCCTGGTGCATTTACACAATATTGGCCGCTGGCAGTTGTAGTTAGAAAACTAGGGTTGGTTGCATCAGAATTCCATGCATAACTATAATCATGAAATGCATAAGCTTTGTTGCCTCCCGCAAAACTTGCTGTTCCAGTAGCATAACAATTAAAGTTTTGTGCATGTGAGTATGCCCCATCAGCAGTAGAGTTTTTGCCTTCTGCATGTGCAGCATACCCGCTTGACGTATTACCATAGCCTTCAACATGAGAGTAATTACCGGCAGCAATATTTAAGACACCCTCTGCATGTGCTCCTAATCCATACTGATTGCTACCAGTTGGGACATCAAAACCTGAGGCAGGCACACAATAAATAACGGGGCCATAAAATTGCCCAGCTGGCAATAAGCTTGTTTCATCATCAACTAAAAAAATGGTTGGGCTTGGACTGCCGGGATTAACGGGATCATCATAAGTATTGGAAGTAGCAGAAATTCTTGCAGAGTATGTTGTTTGACCGTCATCACTAATGAAAAATATTCTTACGTTGGCGCTAAGAGTTGTACTGTTTAGCCCATATATGTTTATTTCTTCTAAATTAGTGTGTGTAAATCCAAACCCCAGCCGGGGTGGATTCACATCAAACCAATCTACATATACAGGCAGCCCCAACTTGTTACTATAGCCTTCTGCATGACCATATGGAGCAGCTACAATGTTATATTTTCCTGTTGCAGTAGACTCACCCAATGTAGCAGAATTAGTTGCATAACCTCCAACTAGATTTCTGTAACCCCCTGCATGTGAGTGTATGCCAGAAGCCACATTATACCTCCCTGTAGCATGGCTTGCTTGCCCTTCAGCAACATTATATGCTCCCATGGCGCTGCTCACTTCACCAGCAGCTATGTTTGCACTGCCTTGGGCGCATGCTATCGGTCCTGTAACAATATTATCAAAACCCAGAGCAGCACTATAAAATCCTGTTACATCATTTTCAGATCCTTGTGCAAAAGAAAAATTTGATGTTGTATTAGAATTATCAGGGCTTATGGAAGTGCTGCCTTGACTGGGTGTCCATATGCTATTGAAACCAAGTCCAGTACTAAGCAAATTTTGTACTGTGGTGCGTTGCTCTGCAGATCCATCACTTTTATATCCTACAATAAAATCAGAAGCAGTGGGCTCCCCCTGATAATTAAAATCAGTAAAATTGGCCATATTTAATATTTATGAAATTCTAGTTAAATATGCACCAGTAATGGTTTGCAGCGCATCTCCTGCAATAGTATATAATTGATTGGCAGGCGCTGGAGGAGCAGGAGGCGGTGTATAGGCTATTGCAGTTCCTTGAGTTGTAGGCGAGCCATTGTTTAAAATATTTTTTAAGCTCAATCTGCTGTTAGTTGCTAATCTCCTGGCTCTTTGCAAATCTCTGTAATTTTGCACTATGCGCATATGATTATTTATATATGGAACCTGTGGTTTAACGCAGTATATATGATATGAGGCGTTTTCTTGTTAAATTATGGCTTATTTGGAGCAGAGCTATTGATCACCATGTGGGCATGACTGATGATGAACATCCTAAAATACCCAATCTTAAAGTCAGAGATGCTAACATAAGCTTGATACTCAGAACTCTCATTGTACTAGTGAACTTTATTACCTGTGGCTTCATCATAGCCAACGCCATACACCATTGGTAAGAAAACATGTTGAGTAATTTATCTTTTCACTTATAATAAGCGCATGATGAATAAGAACAAAAATAAAGGTGAAAGAAAGAAAAAAGTTACTGACGAAGAAATTGAATTGCTTGAAACTGGAACTACTAACGTAAATTGGATGGAGTTGTTCAAGGAAATCTTTAAATAAAGCTTGATTAAAAATAAAAAACAATTATTATTGATGAACAATTTCGGAGGCCGACAGTTAGGTTAAGCCGGTTCACCTCAGAAGTAACCGGTCATCATCTTGAGTTTTTCTGTTCTCAAGTAAATAAAAAACAGACTATTTTTTATGAAAATGGTAGTCATATACGACATAGAATACGAAAAACATGACAAGCGCAAGAAGCTTCCTTCTGAACTTGTAGCAGACTTGGATGACTATAAATGTCAAGTAGGTTTTGGAAACTTGAATTACCGCTCTCATCAAGCCATATTTGAAGCCACAGGATTATGCGCTAAAACCTGCAAGATAAAGAATTTAGATTAATGAAAATAGGATTCAATTGCTCTTCTTTTGATTTGTTGCATGCAGGGCATGTTACCATGTTGCGCATGGAGAAAGAGCTGTGTGATTATCTTAAAGTAGCACTGCAGGTGGACCCAACTATTGACAGGCCTGGTATCAAGAACAAACCTGTGCAGAGTATCTATGAGAGGTACATCCAGCTTCAAGCATGCAAGTATGTGGATGAGATTCTAGTGTACAGTACAGAGTTTGATTTGTTACAGCTATTAATGACCCAAACTATTCATGTGCGGTTCTTGAGTGAAGAATATGAGAACAGAGATTTTACTGGCAAACAATATTGCATTGACAATGGTATAGAATTGCACTATCACAAGCGTCGTCATGTATATTCTTCTAGTGAATTAAGAGAAAGAACAGCCAAGTTAGAAAGTATTAAGAATGAATCAGTTATAGCAGTTTCTCCTCAATATTCTCCTGAGCTCATAAAAAAGAGTTGACCTATTCTCATATTCAGCCATAATATTGGCATGATGAAAAAACAAATGAACAAAGAATACAGTCTGTTGGTGTACATGAAAGCTCAGCACAAGTATACTGATTCAGAAACGCAATTGGAAACTTTGTGCAAAGAAAAGTTTAATGGGCGCAATGTTGGAGGGGGCACTAATTTGAGCAATGGCAAGCGTGATCAGCAATTTGTGTTTGTTAATAAAACTGATGCAAAAGCTTTTCTTAAGCATCCTTTTACCAAAGCAGTTACCCTCAAAAGTTTTGATCTTGTAGAGGTAGATTAAAATGGAAGATACAGAATACAGACTTCCTGCACTAAGTGAGTTTTATGATATGCTCGAGCATCATGACTGGACATTTGAGTACTCTGATGATCATCGGTACTGGCGCAGAGGTCAGCAGCAAATGGCTGAAATCCGCACAGCAGTAGATGCTGGTGGCAAGGCATATAACGATCTCTTTGAGCAATGGAATGCTTATGCATGGCGTGATAGAGATAGTAATATTTCCAAACCTGTTAAACCGTAATGAATGCAGATAATAACGATCTTTTTATTGAAGCAGATGCTAAATTGAGTGATCTGCTGGAGAAAGGACATAATCTGACTACACCTCAAATGAGAGTACTTCTCACTGTAAGAGATTACATCAGATTGCTTCGTAAGAATTTAATAGAAAAATAATTATGAGTGCCAACCTCATTATCATTACTGGTATGATATATATGTATATTGCTATTGAACAAGCTGTTAAATCCAATATTGGAATGTCAATGTGTTATGCGGGGTATGCTTTTGCAAATATAGGTCTTTATTTACTAGCTTCAAAATAAAACTTGACTGATTTCTATATTCCTGCATAATAATTGTATGATGCCTGAGATGTATCAGAAGAAAAAGTTTAAAGGTAAGCATCTTAAAGGATGTGTGTATGAATACTCTACATGGATGGGAGACGATCTAGGGTGGGTTGATACTTTCAGAGATGTTGAAGGTGAGAAGGCTCTTAATGCTTATTACCAAGCCAAAGCGTACTTTGAAGAAAGAGATTTTCAGCGCAAGATGGGTTTTAAGCTTGCCAAATAATATAGTTCCTCCATAATAATAGCATGATGAAACAAATGACAGCAAAACAGTATCAAAAACAGTTTGAAAAAGATTGGAATGAATGGAGAGAAATGATGAAAACTCTTTCTCCTTTAACTCAGCTTCATGTTCGTTCAGGAGCATCCTATAATCTGAGTAGAGAGCTAGAAGGTACTGGGTGTGGAATTAGTTCTTCTGATGTTAATCATGAGATGTTTAACATTTGGAAAAGTAATAATAAAAATAAACATTCTTATGTACGGGAGTGTGTTGATCTTTATGAGAGGCGTATCAATGAATAAGCA
>Ga0214923_10005213_pt1 | contig 15225 bp, 18 predicted proteins | sample LL1510_MetaG_FD_177993 | JGI IMG/M metagenome (GOLD analysis project Ga0214923, IMG submission 177993) | Freshwater microbial communities from Lake Lanier, Atlanta, Georgia, United States - LL-1510 | ecosystem: Environmental > Aquatic > Freshwater > Lake | place: USA: Georgia | collected...
CTACTTAAATATACGCTATCTTCATAACTAGGCACATATGTAGATGCGCCATATAAATATGATCCAGGTGTGTAATATATCGGCAGTGATTGTGCTGGATTATATGGAATTAATACCTTATTACCACATGGGTCTAATACCATTACTGTTCCAAAACTTGAATCAAACATACCTCCCTGTTTTTGTATATCTTCTGCACTAGCATGATAGGTCGTGGTATAATCATTGTATTTATATTGGTTTTTGGATGCGTCAATTGATTGCACCGTGAGATCAACATTGCCATTGTCGTAATTCTTCGCATAATCTACCCAAAATGCACTTTGTGTTGCAGCAATTATTCCATCCTTATCATCATTGGCTCGATAACCATATGGCACCTTTGTCATTTGAGTATCACTTATTTTATAAAATCCATCTGGTATTTTACCATCATTCGGTATATCTTGCGGTATATTGGTATTTGAATCAAATCCTTCATTATATTTATATATGAGTTGATATGCTAAAACTAATATTATAATAAATATTATTCCAATAGATAATTTTAGTAATAAATTTTTTTTCATATTATTATTATAAAATATACAAATATATTTTTACAAAATTGATTATTACAATAAAATAATAAAAGAATGTATTCATATATAATATAAAAATGATTATACCCGTTAAATGTTTTACATGCGGAAACGTGTTGGCTGATAAATATCGTTATTTTCTAGAGGAAGTTAGACGTATTAAAATTGCAAATGGTTTACAAGTTGAAAATGTAGTATACCTTACTCCAAAACATATTGAAAAAACGGCAGAAGGTGTCGTTTTAGATAATTTAGGTCTTCGCAACGTATGTTGTCGACGACATATGTTAACACATGTGGACATTGAATAATTTTGCATAAAATAATATGTATTCATATTTTATATAATGAATCGTTCAAAAAAGACATTTAGAAAATCTAAAAAAGTAAGTAGATCGAAAAAAAATAAAAAAGTAAATAGATCAAACAAATACAAAAATATTAAACGGGGCGGTGGTTGTGGATGCGGCAGCACAATGCACGGAGGAAACTTACCACCTAGTCAATATTATTATGCATTAAACGACCATAATAATGATCCTATTTCACCTGCAAATGTTGTCGACGCTAGACAACTTCCAAATTTAACTGGAGGTAGTCGTAAAAATAAAATACGTAAAATGAAGGGTGGAATGAATGGAACATCTTTTTTATCTACACTTACTGACCCCATTTTTAATACATCATCTATGATGAATCCAATATTATCATACGGAACGGTTGCTGGAGGATTATCAGCAAATAATTTATTAACCGGATCACCTCACATAGACAATACAAATACAACCCAATTAAGTAATATCAATATAGAAAATAATCATATGGTATAAAAATCTTTACTATATATATATAAATGGCGGGTATTCTTGGTTTAAAAAATCTATGTCTTCCAGCACAAGTGTATTTAATAATATCAGCAATTGCTTTAATTATAATCGGATTTCAAAATTATGGAAATTCGAATATATATTGTTTAGGAATGTATTCATGTAATACCTCAAGTCTTTCATTAATTTTTATACTAAAAACCCTTTATGTATTGTTTTGGACATGGGTTCTTAATATTATATGTAGAGGAGGTGCACCCGGTGTTGCGTGGTTTTTAGTATTATTACCATATATTTTATTTTTCATTTTAATTGGACTTTTAATGATTACATAAATATTTAGTAGCATATTATATAGTATAAATCATTACATAATATGAAAACTCCTTCAAGTAAGAAAAAGAATATTCATACACGTAAACATCGGATTATTCAAATTCAAGGAAAAATTATAGAAAAAAAAGAAGGTTGGACTGTATTTGAAATGAGAGGAAATCCATATGAAAGAGGATATGCACATGGACGATTATTATGGAAAGAAATCAATCGCGTCGTAAAATCTCTATCGTTCATTATAAAACAAAATTATCAAACAACTTTAGCAAATTATTTAAAAGTATGCAAAAAAAACATATTTTATACAGTTCGACGAGATTTTCCAGAAATATATGAAGAAATTCTCGGAATTTCTGCCGGTGCAAAAAGTAAAGGTGTTTCTATTTCGGCAGAGGTGTTGATTGCATGGAATTCAATACATGGAATGCATCCATTGTTCAAAAAAAAAGATAATGAACATTGTTCAGCATTTATTGCAACTGGAAGCGCAACTGAAAATGGCGACATTGTAATGGCTCACAATACACATACCGACTTTTTAATGGGTCAATTATATAATATTATTGCATATGTATATCCAACAGAAGGATATCCGTTTGTCATGCAAATTGCTCCTGGATTTGTTGCAAGTGGAAGTGACTGGTTTCTATGTTCTACTGGAATCATTGGTTGCGAAACTACTATTGGTAATATTAATTATGTCCCAAAATTTGGTGCTCCATTTTTCTGTAGATTGAGACATGCCATGCAATATGGTAAAACATTAGATGATTATACTCATATTATGTTGAAAGATAATGCCGGCGATTATGCATGTTCTTGGCTATTTGGAGATATAAATACAAATGAAATTATGTTGTTTGAGTTGGGCCTAGAAAAACATAATATCAAACGAACGGTCGATGGATTGTTTTATGGAATGAATTCAGCATTTGATTTTGAATTACGAAATACTGAAACTGACGATAATAATTTTCACGATTTAACTACCGGTCCCGGATCGCGAAATTACCGACTAGACACCTTATTAAATAAGAATTATTACGGAAAATTAAATACAGAAAATGCGGCTACTATTATAAGCGATCATTATGACAGTTTTTTAAATAAACAGATTATGAATAAGCGATCTATTTGTAGACATAGCGAATTAGATAGCGAAGGCACTGAAAAACGAAAACCGTTTACCCCAAGTGGATGCACCGATGGAAAAGTGGTGAATAGTGAAATGGCAAAAAATCTTTCATTTATGGGTAGGTTTGGATCTTCTTGCGGTAGAACATTTTCCGTAAAAGAACATGTTAAAAAACATCCAGAATATAATGAATGGTCAAAATATCTGGAAAATTTTCCACATTATAAATGGACTAAAATACATAATAAATAATATAAAAAATATTTTCATAATGTATATGTATACGTTATGAATCAAAGTAAACTTTCCCATTTTTTTTCTATACAAAAATCAGAAGCAAAGTCAGAAACAATTTCAAAAATAAATAAAAAGGTTAGACCTGCCCAACAGATAAACGACAATACTTATTCACTTTATTTTGATGGATGTAGTAAAGGTAATCCGGGACACGCTGGCGCAGGAGCCGTATTATATCTCGGCAATAATGAAATATGGGCAAAATCTATTTATGTTGGAAATAGATCCACCAATAATGCGGCTGAATATAGTGGAATGATTCTTGGAATGAATGAAGCAATAACTAAAAATATAACTGAATTATCAGTATATGGCGATAGTATGTTAGTTATCAAACAGATGCGCGGTGAATATAAAGTTACATCTGATTCAATCAAACCTTTTTTCGATAAAGCAAAATTACTTGAAAAACAATTTTCGAAAATATCATACACCCATGTTTACCGTGATAAAAATACCAGAGCCGATGAATTATCGAATCAAGGTCTTATTCGTTCGGCCTAATCCGTCATTTCATAATTACCCCTTGCATCACTCCAATCTGCACGTATAAGTCCCTCTTTTGATAGTTGAAATAGAATTGCTTTATAGGAACGATGATGTAGTTTTGCAATTTCTCGAATAGATAGTTCTTTTATTTCATATTCATTATATAATCGATTTATCTCATTCATTGTCCACTTAAATCGGTGTCGACTTATTACTATATGATTATCTACTATTTCTTTTTGTTTATCTGTCAGCATGTAGATTTACTCGTGTAAATTCTTTAAGCATGTTTTACGCCATTTTAGTTTTGTATATGGCAAAATATAATTATAGAAAATTGAATTAAATATATAAATATATTGTATTAAATTATATCACAACATATTTAGAATGAATCCACAAATTTCAAATATCAGCGAAGAAGACGATGTATATAAATTCACATTAAATGGTATAAATGTAAGTATTGCAAATGCAGTTCGTAGAATCATTTTATCCGAAATTCCTATCAACGTTTTTCATACTGAAACTTATGACGACAATAAATGCACAATCGAAATTAATAATCCACCCAGATTACACAATGAAATTATTAAACAACGATTGAGTTGTATACCGATCCATGAAAAAGAACTAGACATATTACCCGATAAATATATTTTAGAAGTCGATGTTAAAAATGAAACCGACAAGACGGTTTATGTAACTACCGAACAATTTCGTATTCGAAATAAAACAAACGGAAACTATTTAACAAAAGAAGAAACGATGCGTATATTTCCTCCATGTAAAAAAACAAATCAATATATTGATTTTGTTCGTCTTACGCCACAAATGAGCAAAGAAATACCAGGCGGTCACATTAAATTACAATGTGAATTTTCGGTGAGTAGTGCTATCAAGAATAGTATGTTTAATGTAGTATCGAAATGCACCTACGGAAATACACCTGATTTAGTAAAAATTGATAAAATTTGGGAATCTATGGAAAATAAATTACTTGGGGAAGAATCAACAAAGGAAGAAATCGAATTCCAAAAACGCAACTTTTATATGTTAGATGCTCAACGTCATTTCGTTCCAGATAGTTTTGATTACACTATACAAACGATTGGTATATATGATAATGTTGAAATTGTGAAAAAAGGCTGTGCTATTTTACAAAACAAATTTGTAGATTTGATTCAAATGATTGAAAGTGATATTATTTCGATTGTTCATAGCGAAACTGCTATGGAAAATTGTTATGATGTAGTATTAGAAAATGAAGATTATACCGTTGGTAAAGTGTTAGAATACATTCTTTATGAAAGATTTTATCAAGACGAAAAAATATTGAGTTTCTGTGGATTTAAAAAATATCATCCGCATAATAATCACAGTATTGTAAGAATCGCATTTAATAATCCAACCGATAAAACCACTGTTAGAAATGTATTAAAATCCGCTTGCACTGATGCACAAGAAGTTTTTGTAAAAATATTTAAATTATTTTAGAAAATTGAAAAATTATATTTTATTATTTTTTACATAAATAATAAATTATAATTATATAAATATACATAAAATATAAAATGTTTTGCGGTTGTAATGAAATATTCCATAGATTTTTTGGTGGTATAATTATAAGTCGTAGAAAAGGGAAAAAAGACAAAGTTTATAAAAAATGGTTTCGAAATAGTAGCAGAATAATGAATAATAAAGATACCAAAGAAAATAATAACAATTACCAAGACTTTTATTCACTCGACACATTAAAATCATTGAATACTGATCTATCCTATTTAGATTGTATTCGATATGTCGATACTTGCATATTTATACCACCAGTTAAATATGGTAAAGTTATAAAAGTATATGATGGTGACACAATCACTATCGCATCTAAATTAGATGTTGCAAACTCGCCTGTATATAGATTTTCGGTGCGATTAGCCGGAATAGATTCTCCTGAAATGAAAGCACACTCTAATATTGAAAAGGTGTTAGCAAATAAAAGTCAAACCGCACTATTTAATATGTTGATGAATCAAAAAGTTCGTTTAGAAAACGTAACTATTGAAAAATATGGTAGACTTTTAGCCGATGTATATTACGATGATATACATGTAAATAAATGGATGATTGATAATAATTTTGCGGTTACTTATGACGGTGGTAAAAAAGAGCGACCAGCTGAATGGGAAGATTCGCAAACCGATTGAAATATCTATTTATGTAAAATTGAAAATAAATCCTCTTTTTTTATAAAAATGTAAAATATACATATGCAAGAATTATACATCGACTATTTAGAAACCGGAACAGAGTATTATGTAGAATCACATAACGGCGATAATGTATACAAATACAAAGCAACGTTTAGTCATATCGATGGATGCAGTGCAAAGTTTGTTGACGTATATGCATTATATAATGGCTCGTTTGTAAAATCTGGTCCAAGTGGAAGACTACATTCAGCACCATACTATATTCAATTCGACTGTGCCAAATATTATCATAAAACATGTCAAGAAATACGACGTAAAGTCGAACAAAAAAACGAAACTATTTATAAAAAAGCACTTGACAAAATATTAGCTGATTTATTTTGTCCAACAATTCATTATAACGAAAACGGTGATCCTTTATTAGATGAAAATGGAAACTACTTAAATTATAAGGATCTTTTCATAAAATATATATAAAATTGAAATAAACAAATAATAATATATTTTTTATATTATCATTTATAACATGGAAAAACGTTTAAACAAATCCGTCGAAACCTACATATCTACCTTCAAAAATAATATTCGAGATAAAATTATTGCAAGTGATTTTCAAGATAAATCAAAAGCCAATGAATTAGTTGAATATATATACGAATATGAACGTCTAGTCTTCGAAAAAGAAGATTTTGTCAAACGTAAACGAGTTAAAAATTCCATACCGTCTACAAACAGATGTAATGCTCGAAGGGCTAACGGTGAACAATGCACCAGACGCAGAAAAGACGATTGCGAATTCTGCGGCACTCATTCAAAAGGTGTGCCACATGGTTTTATGGAAGAAGAAAATGCAACACAATCCACACAAAAATTAGAAGTCGTTGCCGAAGAAATTCAAGGTATAGTTTATTATATTGATAAATTTAATAATGTGTATAAAACCGAAGATATCATTTCTGGAAAAGAAAATCCAAAAATTATCGCTAAATGTGTAAAAACAAATCATGGATATAGTATTCCACAACTGGGTTTATAGGTCATTGATCGATTTGTTAATCGTTCTAACTATACTCTCTTTTACTACCTCTTCTCTATTATCCATTATAAAATTATTTATTTCTATAGCTTTAATCGAATCCCCCTGACAATATTTAGATAAAATGTCCAATAAAGATTTTTTTGTAATTGCTTTCTTTACATTTTTCTTTGTATATGTAATTTGACCATCTTTCAAATCAAAACAGTCTATCTCATTTTTACGCATAACATCCATCAAATTTTTGGATATTTCCTTTTTTTCTTTTTCGCGAGAAGCTACTTCTTTTTTAAGTGCACGTATCTCATTATCTATTTTTACCCATTCTTTTATAGTTTTTATTAACTGATCCTTTGTTTTTAATTGTTCATTAGTATTATCCATAGTATATTATCTTATTATAAAATATTTAGGATAATATAGTAAAATACGTTTATATATTTTCGCTAATATTATATATTACATTATACTTGAATAAATGATATTTTCATTTAAGAGTCAACATAATACCAGCCAAAATAAAAATACTATAATTAATAGACAAAATAATATTGCATCTATGCCAATTGTATTACCTCAAACCAGATCTATTAGTCGTAATGTAGTAGAACAACCCGCAGTTACAGATACTAATAAACCAAAAAAAATGAAATGGGGTGAACCTACTTGGTATTTATTCCATGCTCTCGCTGAAAAAGTAAAAGAAGAACGTTTTTCAAGTATTCGCGGAGAATTATTAAATACTATTTATGTTATATGTAAAAATTTACCATGCCCACTCTGCGCGAACCATGCAACCCAATACATGAACGCTATTAATTTCAATACGATTCAAACAAAAAAAAACTTGATTGATTTATTATGGAATTTTCACAATGAAGTCAATAAACGAAAGAATTTCCCTATTTTTCCATATGAACAACTTGCTGAAAAATATTCTAAAGCAAATTTGATTAATATTATTCAAGTCTTCATGGTTCATTTTAAAGATAAACATGCCAGTTTACGTATGATTGCCGATGACATGTATCGTCAACAAATTAGCAGAAAAATGCAATATTGGTTTAGACAAAATATACAATCCTTTGATACCTAATCAAATACATTTTTATTTCACAATATAACCTTTGGTAGTCTTTTTTCGAACAATTTTATTCGACGATTTCGAATGCAATTGATCATGACATTTTTCACATACCGTTAATAAATTTGCAGGGTGATTCTTATGAAATGTCCCTATAAATCCTTTTTCATCCGCATCCTTCTGCTGACTTAAATGATGTGTCTCTTCACCAATTTCTAATTTACATACCTCGCATATCCCCCTTATTTTTTTTGCATTATATATCGATGGGCCATGTGCCAATTCTCCCTGATTTACTGGATAATATTTATTTCGAATACTATAAGCATTCTCTAAAAAATCGTCTGGTAAATACAACGATTTACATACCTCTAAACCATACATTTTATTTCCCGGTCCATCCCTCAATTTTCGATCATATATTAAAGTATCGAGCTCCCGATCAAATTGCACTGCCATATGTTTGATTGCTAATGTATTTATACGCTGCAATTCGTCATAATGTAATATTTCATGAAAATGGGTAGCAAAAATATAGGAAGAACGCTTTTCATGCAAATGCATTAACCCTGCCATAAAAATACTTAATGCCGACTCCGTCTCTGTTCCCGAACATAATTCATCTCCTAATATTAAACTATTTTCATCAGCTCCTCTCAATATCATGCGTAATTCAGACATCTCAACCGCAAATGTAGAAAGACCTTTGAACAAATTATCATTCCCTAATATACGCGAATATATAGCGGTATATGGTTTATATATAAATTTTGAACAAGGCACATACATACCACTTTGAGCCATGATAATCGATATACCTAATGCACGGATTAAACTCGTTTTTCCTACGGCATTTGTTCCATATAACAATATTCCCCGTTTTGAATGATCTGTTTCACCCAATATAATATCGTTTGGCACATAAATTTCATTTTGTTGAATATGTTCAATGAGGCAATGGCGTAAATCATAGGCTTCGACAAATGCACCCGAATTGGCGGTTTCATTTACTATAACTGGTCTTGAATAATTATACTCCATTGCAATATATGCTTTCGTCTGCAATATATCCATATTGGCCACGTATGTTGCAATGTTTTCGAGAGAAAACAACCATTTACTTTCCAAATCTCTCAAAAAATCATTATATGCCGTCGAAATCTCTACGTTAATAGCATCTTTACATGCAAATATGTCCCTACATAATTTATGTAATATAGGTATTTCAATTTCATCGTTTGTAGTTGATGCACTTTTTAGAGTGATATCCTTTGGTGTAATTTGTATTTGATCTGTTATATGTATGGATGTGGATAATTTAGATAACACCATTTTTAATGTAATGCCACGTTTTTTGGTTATTTGAAAAGAAAATCCAGACTTCTCTGTCTCATGTATCTTAATATAATCTGTTTCGGGAGAATTTTCATAATTTCGCATTAATCCATTTAATTTATCTCGAATCATATGAAATGTTTTCAATGATGTTTCATATTTCGCTATCATTTCATCCAATTTGAGAGATACACCCGGTTGAATAAAGTTTTGGTCAAATGTTTGAACCGATTGAACATCCTTACATATATCTATTATCAAATTTCTCTTTATAAAATCCTGAATTTGAGAGAATTGACTTCCCAGATTTCCATTTTTTAGAGATTTTTCGAAATATGTGTTGAATTCGGGAGATTCATGTAAACATACATACAACTGTTCAATCATTCCTATACTTTGATATAAATGATAAATCGATGATGGATATATCTTGTTCAATACCAATTGACGACATATTTTTTCTATATCGCGTATTTGCACCAACTGTTTTCGAAAGAGGGATATAAAATGGGCATTGGAATCGTTGAGTAAGAGTGCGATCATTTCATATTCTTTATTCAGCCATTGACAATCAAACGTCGGATTCGTTAGTTGTATTTTAAATTCGCGTCTCCCCATCGGTGTGCAACATTTATTCAAAAAAGAGAGAACAGACGAGTATTTGCCATGTTTTTTACTATCCTCTCCTGATTCATTTATGATATTCAATTGTTTCAGAGTATGATTGGCTAGAACCATGCGACTCGACGTGTTATTGAATATGGGCTGTTCTATTTTACGAACCAGATTCGGATTATGTTCTTGAATAAAGTGTAACAAATAACAGAATGATTGAGTAGCTATTTCATGATCATTGAATTCACTACATATTTGATAACTTTCTTCGCCAAAAAAAGTGGTTAATATATGTTGTATATATTTTTGTTGAGAGCAATTCTTTAAAATATCCACGTTTTTTGAGAGATTTTCACAATCTGGATTCGTATAATATTTGTGAATATGTGTTGTATGCATTCCCGTATATTGAATAATGCGGTCGGTCATTCTCTCGTCAAATGGTGATATAAATAGTATTTCACTTGGACTATAGGTTGATACATATCTTTCCAATTCATCAAATGTAGTTGGATTATCATAAAAAGGAATTTGATATTCAAATATAGACGATTTTCCGGTAAAAATATTTGCAGTTGATATACCACATACAATATTTTCATTCATTGTTTGGACAAACGGTTTATATTTTTCTATCCAATACACATTATATTATTGGTCGGTTGGGGAGAACTATCATTATCATATGCAATATATGTGCCGGCTGAATATACCGAATGAAATTTGCGAGTAACATTTTTCCCGTCTTTTTCTTGGACATAGACGACCGACGTATATCCATTTTCGGATAATTTCTGTATATATTTTTCCAGAGTATAATCGCGAAAACCGGCCATTACAATGACGTCGCCATTCACGTATACTTTTTTCTCGGATACATTTAATTGACATGCTTGAGAGAAATCCATAATTTCACTATGTTTTACTTCTCCTGATTGCAAATTTTTTAATCCATATACCTCGAAAAATGCTCCTACTTGCATCAACAATATTGTTTTTTTACCATATTTTTCTTGATATTCTTTTGTGATTTGAAAATATTCAGCGGTAATTGATTGATTTATTTCCATACTACATCATATAGTATGATAGCTTTAGATATTTTTAAATTATATTTAGTGCATGAGTTACGAGTGTAAAAAATTGAAACACTTATATTATTTATTTTATATCCATATAATAAACTTACCAAAATATTCAAAAATGAACGACGACAATGGATATGGATTCTACTGTGATTTAGATGTCAGTCCACAACAACCGGTATTTAGCAAAAATACAAATAAAAACAAACCAATGAATCCATCATGTTTCAATCATTATTTAAAGCCATTTAATGATCCTGATTATTATTTTGACGATTCTTATTTATATGAAGAGGCCACAGTAATTCATATGAAAAAATTTGACGAAAACGATAAGAACATACAAAATTATTTAAATGTCAAAAAAAACTATGTAAGTAATGTATATTTTAATTTAACTTGCATTGCCACCATGTGTATAAGTGCAGTGTTTATATTCAAAAAAATATAAAAATATACATTTTTCAAATGTGCAAAATAAAAATATCTTATACAAAAAATATAAAAATTATTTAATATAAATGGTAGTATTCATGGATTTAATTTAATAAATACGTATAAAATATTTACACGCACTTTTGTGTAAATATTTTTTTTGTTTTACTCCTTTATTCACTACCGAAAAATCCGCCTTTTCCAATATTGAAATCAGTTAATCGAGTGATCATTTCTTCTTTGTCTTTCATTACATCATATATAACATCTTTCATCGAAATCATACCAATGAATTTAGGATTGGTTTCGTCCAATATTAATAAATGATGAATATTCTTGAATAACATTTTGTTCATACACGATTCTAATGAATCATCTTTCTTGGCAACAATTATATTTGAACCGTATGTGCAAATATCTTTTACCATTAATCCCTCGTGTGTTTTATTTTGAGCGGCGATTTTATCAATATAATCACGTTTCGATAATACCCCAACCAATGCAGCGTCTTTATTTACTACTGCCAAACATCCTACATTGAATACTTTGAATCTGGCGACGGCTTCACTCAATGGTTTATCCTCGTTTATTTTGAAATCCAATTTATAATAACATGATTTCTTGAATACACTCATGGCGGTTGAACCAGATGTTTTCATAGTTGAAAATGATCGTAATCCTAATTTTGTAAACATCTGAATATAATATATTTTATATATGTCCCTTTATTTTTATATCGTTTTACGAAAAATTGAAAATAAATATTCCTTTTTATTTTTTTATAATTCAAAACTTTTACAATTACATAAAATGTCGCAAATCAAATATTCTTCTATTCCAAACGAATACTATCTTGGTAACTTGCCGGGAACTTTACAATATACCATTGATCAGAATGATATATTGAATATTGATAATATTGAAAGAACTCCTCTCAATGGAACAATTGATGTAGACCGCTGCGGGTTTGAATTAGTAGAACATAGCTATGAATATTATTCAGCGGTTATACCGAATACTACTACCGGAATAAATAATGAATGGAACATGTTTCTACTCATGAAAAAAATGGTAGATGGTGAAATATGGTTGAAAGCCGCTCTACGAAATAAAAAAACTGGAAAAATTGCTCTAATGACCAGCACCAATGATATAAACAATTTAGTAAAACATAATCATCGCGCGATTAAATCTCTCAACGATGCATGGTTTATTGGACATTATCGAATGTCTGCTCCAATGTTCTTCTGGAGAGAATTACAAAATAGATTACAATATTAAATTTATTACTGTTTATCATTGAAAAAGTTATATAATAAATTATCTGGATTATGATTCACTACATCTCCACTAATCATTGCAACACTTTCATACATTTTACGCAATACATCATTGGGAGATGTCGACCCTACTTTTATTAACCCTTTTTTAATTAAAAACTTGCGTATTTCCTCCATTGGCGTTTGTTTCAATAATTGCGCTTTTGTAGTTACATTATTTCGTATGGTTTTATTTGACACTAATACTGCGACTTTTGGAATGACTTTTGATTTACCTACATGATACGTCCGTTTTAATGTCTTTTTTTGTTTCAAATATTTTAATTTTGGTTGTTGCACTTTTGGTTTTTTATGTTCGATCATTTTTTTCATTTCAATCTGTTCTTTTGCTTTTTCGCGCTCTTTCTCTAAATCATTAAAAGAGGGTGTTATTCTAGATTCCATCGTTGATATAGGATATACTTTGGGTATTATACGATTTGTATTTTGAATCGCTGGCATATTTGATAATATCGGCATTGTATTGATGGATGGCTGATAATTTCGCTGTGTTTGATTTTTCCATGTTCTATATGTAGGTAATCTACCTCCTTTCAAACACCCATATTTTGGTTGATTTATTTGCATTACCGGTTTCGTATTTATAACATTTGGCACATCGAAAATTTCCGGTAATGTGTTACTTATATTTTCAAACGATTGAAATGAATTATTGTTATTAAAATATAGTGAATTTGGTTCATTATGTGGATATTGTTTTATAGTTGTATTATGCGATTTTTTCGGATTTTTACTGTTTTCGTCCGTAATTTTCATCAAATATTGCAATGAACTATCAAATTCACTATTAAAATCGTCCATAGGATTTAGTATAGGCTTATTTGTTACAGATGTATTTGAAGGAGTAGAATCCATTTTTTTTTGATAATTTCTCTCCTGTTGGTCGCGTATATATTTTAATAATTTACCTCTCAACGTTTTATTATTTTGCACCTTCGGTGCTCTTACTTTAATTTCTTTATTTGGATTATCATCCTTTCGTTTTTTTCTGGTCGTATTTGATACTTTAAATAAGTCGGGATTTATACTAATTGTTTTTTTATCACTCATTGTTACTAATATAATATATTTTTCTAAAGTATATTATATCTAAATAATCCTTTTTCAGATATCTAAACATATATAGAACTTAATATTTCTCTCATTTTACCTTCTGGTTTTTTATTTTTCATAAATAATTCATATCCATTTTGTAAATCTTCTATTGTTATTTTTTTGCGTAACGAATTATCCTTTCCGTAAATACGTCTAGAATGTGCTACTTTTAAATACGAAAACAATAATTCCATATCTCTACCATAATTTTTAAATTCACGTTTATTTTTTTCAAACCATTTTTCGGTAATATCATTTTCATTATCAAATGTCCAATCGGTATCGTGTATTTTCTTTTTAAATATGTCCATCAGTTCTTTTGAATTATAATTATTTATATTGAATCTCCATATAAATCTAGATTCCATACCCTTATTCGCTTTGAAAAATGAATTATTCAAATCTTCCTCATACCCAGCAATAATTACCATTAAATCATCTTTATGATCACTTAATGCTTCACAAAGAGTATCTATACATTCTTTGGAATAAGAATCTTCTTCATAATTATTTGCTAAAGCATATGCCTCGTCTATAAATAATACACCTCCCAAACATTCGTCAATTATTTTTTTAGTTTTTATGGCGGTTTGTCCCAAATACCCAGCAACCAAATCATTACGAGTTACTTTTTTGAATACATTGTTTTTCAAAATACCCAATTTTGAATACATTAATCCAATTACCTTTGCAATTTCAGTTTTACCTGTTCCGGGAGGACCATATAATACGGTATGTTTAAAGTCACTTTCTTTATTTGTAATATGTAATTCTTGCATGAAATAAAGTAATTGATTTAATATCGACGTTTTTAATTCTTGCATGCCGATCATATTGTTTAATTTTTCTAATTCAGGTTTGATTTCAGATAGAGATTTTAAATCTATATTGTATTCATTCTCTTCACTATATTGATTTTTTTCAATAATATCAATTAAATCACCTAAATTATTTACCGATGCATCGATCGTTATTTTTTGTTTTGGAACCACCGGTATTTGAATATTTATTTCGTGTTTTTTTTGCCATAATTCATAATCATCTTTTGAATCATTGTCAATATTATTTACCATTGTATTCCAATTTGATTGCGATAATATAGAATAATATAAAGGATCGTGTGACGGATCTTGGTGTATTGTTTTTTTAGAATTAGATTTTATTTTACTAGGAGGTATATGATATGGCATAGATATTCCAGTATATTCCGGTTGATAATATTTATTTTCAAGATAGTGTATATTGGATAAATTTAATACATTCAAAATATCATAATAATTAAGTTCTGGTTTTTCTTTGAAACTATCTAAACAATCTATAAATGA
>Ga0214923_10005214_pt1 | contig 15224 bp, 28 predicted proteins | sample LL1510_MetaG_FD_177993 | JGI IMG/M metagenome (GOLD analysis project Ga0214923, IMG submission 177993) | Freshwater microbial communities from Lake Lanier, Atlanta, Georgia, United States - LL-1510 | ecosystem: Environmental > Aquatic > Freshwater > Lake | place: USA: Georgia | collected...
TGCGTTCAAGTCAGCAGCAGGAGCAGTAATCAGATAGTGCTCTTCGGGAATATAATCATCACCGGTCCACGATGATGTTCCATAAGTTGGTGTGAATGTTGCATCAAACTTGAATTGAACTTCTGCGTTGTAAGTCATAATGAAGGCAGTTGAGTATTTTTACTATACAACCCCCTCAACAAAAAGTCAAGGGGGTGTGGACGGTTTTAAAAGTGTTTACTTGACAATTTCCCAATGATCATCACCAGTTTCAGGAATCCAAAAGAAATATCTTTTGTTGATTGATGCTAGAAACAACTTACCATCTTTCTTTTGCTCCACTTCACAACTATGAAGACTATCCATCATATTGGCAAAACGATTCTTTGCTTTGCTTGATTTTGGATTGACACAAATAAACTCTTTTTTCATCAAAATTGATTGAGGAATTTGTAGTTTAGCACAAAAATTGATCTAGAAAAAAGAAAGTGGACACTTATTCAACTGGACCATCACCACATCCAGAGATTGATCTTACGAATAATTGAGTAAATCTTTCTTGTTTTTCTGGATGCACGGATGCTAGATTTTGATTAATTGCTCTTCTAAGATCATCCATTTCTTTCCATTCTTCTTCAGTTAATTCCATGAAATTTCTCCAATTTATGTCAGGATTCTAACACATTACATGATTATATAGTTGATTTTTAAGAATAACTTTACTTTTTGTTAAAAATATAAAGTCATTTATCAAAATTAAATTTATCTGCTTGACTTTCTAGTTTATCCATAAACTTATCAATATCAATCACTTGATTGATTTCTTTAATTAAAGACGCAATTACAACATTAACAAATGGTTTTTCATTTCTTGCTGCAAAGGCAAGTGCATTTCTTAAATTAGATTCTGCATCTTTAAGAGATTCTTCAACTTGTTGCGAAAGTGCCATTCTTTAATACCTGTAGACCTGTAAATGAATAAATTTATCCGTTAATACCATTAAACTTTATTAAAACCAAGAACCTTTGAGCGATTTGTGTGATTCCTTCATTGCCTTATAAAGTTTTTTAATTTCTGAGTAGGCATCTTCAGCAGTCATCTTACCACCGATTGCCATATTTGTCAAGTAAGAGACGTGATGTGAGAAGTTATTGAGATTGTTGATTGTAGCAATATCCAGAAAACTCATATTAGCATCTGGATTCATTGGAGGAGTTGGATATAAAAACTCCTCCTTTGCTTGTTGTGCTTTTGATGTTGTCATTTATTATCTCCAATAATTAAATCTTCAAGTTTTTTTAATCTCAATTCTAACATTTCTAAAGAATTTTGTAAAGCATATATTTCATTGGTGTTTTCAATATTCTCTTTTTCCAAATATTCAAGTCTATTGTTGATCATGATTAAATTCCTGCTCAAGTTGTTTTGCAATTCGAAAGGATGTTCTCCAAATTATATATCGTCCAATTGGATTTTCTGGATGAAGCCAAAGTATCCAAAAAAATCTACGAATATTGATTCCAAGAATTTTCCATAAAAGTAAAATATATTTTGAAATATTTTCATCCACTACCACCATATAAACAAGAATTGACATTACGCCAATCCAAAAGTAATAAAATGCCATCGTTATTTAAAGAAACTATTTAAGTTACTTTTTAATGACTGCAATCGAGATTGGCAGAGATTAAAATAAGTTTCATCAATTTCAAATCCAATATAATTACGCTCAGTTTCAATTGCCATAGCAGCAGTAGTGCCACTGCCCATAAATGGATCGATTATAAGATCTCCAGAATTACTCCAGGTTAAAATATGATCTTTTGCTAATTCTTCAGGCATCGTTGCAGGATGCTTATACGATTCTTTACTTGATTGACCAAATCCACCAGAGTTTTTGATTCTCCAGATATTAGTTCTCACACCAAATTCACGAATTGGATTACTTTTACGTCCAGGATCATGCATATTACCATTTTTTTTACGAGTTTTTGCGTTTCCCCAAGAAGTTATTCCTGCCCACTTATTTGGTTTATCTTGAATCAAATTGACAGTTTTGGGTTTATCCTTAGACAAAATAAAGCAATACTCAAAAATTTGAGTATAACGCACAGACTTTGGACCACTACAATATGCAGATCCTGTTTTTTCATAGATCATCGTATCATGCAAACGCAATTTACACTCATCCATGAAATACAATGCCTGACGAAAACTACTTCCAGTTTCACTACCATTAATGGTAGAATCACCGACATTCCACATAATGACGCCGCCAGGTTTCAGCACACGAGTTAGTGCCTGTGCAACGTCTTTGAATACATTAAAGTCCCACTTACTACTGTCATTGTAAGTGCGAAGATCATCATATGGAGGGGAAGTAACACAGAGATCCACTGATTCTGGGTTCATTTGTTGCATCCCAGAAACGCAGTTACTCAAATAAACTTCGTTGATCTCAAGCATTTTTTCGGTCTTTTCTCCATCATACAAAAAAACGTGAGAGTTGTCAACCCCCCCACGCGGTCATTAGTTAAAATTCTTCTTCCAATCTATTTTTAAATTGGTCGGATTGTTTTAATCTTTTTTCCCAAGTCTGCCCCGTTTCATCACCTAATTTTGGATTAATACATTCAGGATCTTTAACTTTATTGCAAACAAGACCTGCTAGATCTTCTTCTTTTCCCGGTTTTCCTGTTGCCCAATAAAGTTGATTGTTAATCCATTTAGCTCCACATTTGGGGCAAATTTTAGTATTCATTTTGTTTGAAAGATAAAAAACTTTTTTCCACTGAGTTTAGTTTCTCTTTGAGATTTGAAATCTTTTTTGATGTTAAATTGTATCGTTTACTTTCGAAGGAGAGATAAAACTCTTTGGAAATCTCATCATAGTTGATATCAACCATTTGTCTGCATCATTTAATGCTTTATTTAGGTTTGGGTTAGGAATAGAAATACTTTGATGTTTTAAATTCAACGTTTTTATTATAAACGTCCTTACTTAACCACATGTCAACATAATTATTGGTTCCTTGAAATCCAAGAGATTGAATATCACCACCTCTACTTGGTTTTCTCAAAGCAATTACTTTTTTGCTTTCGTCTAAAATAAATCCAGTTAATTTGTTTAAATCATATCCAAAAGAAATTAACTTATTATTATCAATATCTATATCAACACATTTAACATTATTAACCTGTCCGTTTGTCATAACTCTATCAAAGTTTTCCTGCGATCTCATAATTGCTTTTCCGAGAACTGTAGGACCTCCGACATCAATTGCAGAAACTCCATAAAACGTTGTTTTACAATGATGCACCATTAAATCAATTGCGGTTTTCATAATATTTGATTTTGGTTTTGAGTATATGATTGCATTCGTAATTGCCCACCAAGGATCAGAAAATTCTGGTAAATCACGAAATGCAAAGAAGTTTTTGTCTTCCAGATTTAAAGAATTAACACACAATAAACTTATATCAATGTAAAGACCACCATACAAATATAACAAACAATATCTTGCTAAATCTGCTTTATATGCATATGGTTTGAGTGAGTGATAAGAACTAATAACTTCTTTTGGAAAATTATTTTTTATAATTTTTTCTATTTCTTTTCCAGAATACAGGTGATATTGATAACTTGAATATAATTTTTTTATTTGCGATTGGCAAAACTGAATATATTCTGGCAGTTTTGGTAAAGTGTTGGTGGAGTTTATCAGTATTTGATGAATTAGCATTTCAAAAATAATTAAAATTTACGTTCACTCTACACTTATCATCACTACACGTTGTACTATGATGAGGTCTCGATGGGTCAAAGAGTAGAATACGATTGGCAATACTTTCAATCTTTACATCATTTTCAATGATTGTATATCCATTGTTCGTATTTAAATATAAAATAGCACCTTTGTGTTTGAAATCATAATCAATATGTTCTGATTGATATTCAATATTATCCGTTGAAGGATATAAATTTGCCTTAATTCGAATAAGAGATTTGCAATCCAATTGATCCAATAGTTTTGAAAATACTTGGCAATTTGGGTCAATGAAAAATCCAGCATAGAATAAGTGAGTAAAATAATAAGAACTTGTAGTTTTTAAGTTTTCTTCCAAATCAGAAACACAAGTCGTTAAACTCCAAGAAAAATGTGGGTTTAAAATTTGATTTTTAATATTTAAGAATTCTTTTTTATCAAGAAAATTATCTATGATTTCATAAGTCATTTGTAAGTAAATAAAATATTTTTAGTTTGCGAGTATGGAATAAAGTTTATATTAATTACTGATCTCACATCATCAGTAGAAGTTACTGAATGATGATAGATTGAACCATCAAAAATAACCATTCTATTTCCAATACAATCTATTTTAGCAACATCTTTTAAAACTGTAAAACCATTGTTTGTTGTAATGTAAAACAAAGCAACCTTATGAAAAGAGTTTCTATCAGTATGATCTTCGTGGTGAATATGATTAGGTGTTGGAATTAAAAGATTTGCTCTTGCGTCTATAATTTCACTTGCATATTTGTTTTTGAGAATTTTAAGAATTGATTGAATTAAATCAATATCTTGACTTTTTTTTTCAGTTTCAGATGAAATAAAAGAATGAGAATACATCCAATCATGTTCTTCATATCCAGTAGGACCAGATTCTGGGTCTCTTACAATACCTTTTTGATAATTCCAAGGAAGTTTTTGTGAATTTTCAGTCTTGGGAAAGAATGTAGTTTTAATTTTATCAAAATCTTCTTCAGATAAGAAGTCATCTATGATTTTATGAGTCATAATTTAATTTTATGTATAATTTAAGTTGTTATTTTTAGACTCATTTTTTATTTGATTTAAATCTGGAAATTCTGATTCTCCTTGACGTTCTAATGTATTTAAAAACTCAATCCATCCAGTTGCAATATATTTAACTCCAGATAGTGGTGGATTTCCTCTATGTGTATGGGTAAAATGTGAAGGAAAAAGAATAAAAGTTCCTGCTTTTGGTTTAAATCTTAATGATTGATATAAGAATTCAGTTTCACCACCTTTTTCTACATCATTTAAATACAGAATCCAAGATAAAACTCTATCTCTCGATTGTTCATCAGCAGAATGTTCACAATGCCAAATATGATATCCTTGTGTTGGGCAAGTTTTTTGTATTTTAATATATTTTGATTTATGTTTTTGTAAATTTTGTAATACTGGATACTGGATATTATATATTGGATAAATGTAATCATAAAATCTTTTATGAAATGAATCAATAAATCCGGGGTCCCAATCAAGTTCTATAGATGGATTAATATTTACTGCAACATCATCTTTATTATTAAGTATATTTTTATTGTCTCTAAATCTACTATAAGTATATCCTGCTTTATGATAATATTCAAATAATTTTATAGTATCTTCACATTCTTTTGGTGTGAATGTATTTTCATAAATTCCAATGAATTGTTTAAATTTATATTTAAGTTTTGATGGATTAAAAGTCATATTTAAAATCTCTCGTTGATAATTTAATTTAAAATCTTTAAGAATCTCATTATAATTTGCATTAATAACTTTTTCCCAGTCTATAAATGGAGAAAGGTGATTTGCATCGCAATGAGTTGAATATCCTGGTAAACAGGATACAATAAATTTATCATATTCTTGACTTAATTTCCAAAACTTATCATAGTCTTTGGAAAAATGAAATCCATCATCTTCTTTTATTGCATTTTCTGCAGAATACTCTCTGTGAATTTCGTAGTCTTCAATTAGAGTAGAGTACTTACAAGCAAAGGTATTAGTTGTTGCTGGAACTGCTCTCCAATGAGTGCTTTTTGTAGTAAAAAGTTTGCACATAAAATCATCATTTAAAAAGAAATCAAAATCATAAAGAGTCACATATGCAGGATTTAAAGTAAATCCTTCTAATAATATTTGACACCAGTTTGGACGATGAATGTAATCATCTTCTAAAAAATAAATGATTGTGTCATCAGAATAGTTTTGTGATATTGCGTAATTCATAGTTGCTATAAAACTATCACACTCAGATCCACAACTTATAATTTTTACATTACTCTCATCCTTTAAAAATGTCTTTTCAATTTTACCATAATGTTCATCATAAACAATGTGATAGTCAACAAGTTTTGGATCTAAAGTTGTCTTAAAGTTTTGAAAAGCTCTATCTCTACGAAACCATCCAGGTCTCATACGATCTGGAAGTTCTTGTAATTTAGAATAGTAACAATGTCGTAAAAAAACTTGAATTGGTTTTGTCATTTTATTGATAATCAAATATTTTTTTAAACTCAACTAAAGAACAGTATAAAGTTTGATCAACTATATATCTGCAATTTTTAGGAACATTCACAACATACTCTTCAAAATTAATGTTTTTTTGATAACCTTTCAATGATTTTTCCCATTGATTTTTATATTTTTGCATTTGTTCTTTATTAGTGGCACAGTAAAAAGAAAACTTTGTATGTTTTTTTAAGTGATTTTTTAATTTTACAATAAAATCAATATTTCTACAAGGAGTAGTTGAATCAAGTTTGCAGAGTTCTAAAGTTTTTATATCATAATCATCAAAAAACATACAATCAAATTTTGATAGAGTTTCATAAACTTCTTCCCATCTGCCAAAAATAATATTAATTGGATGATTATAATTTTTTTCCATTCCAGTGCTCTTTTATAAGTTTCTTCGTCACACTCAATCACCGTATATGAATTAATTGGAAACTTCTGTATTTCTGTCGCAGAATATCCAAGACCAAAACCAATTTCAAGAACGTCTCCAAATGATTAGAGTTTTTGAATACATGCTTCCATATAAGGTTTTTCCCATTCCATCATAATTTGATGTTTCTGAGTAGGATCTAAAAGAATATTTTTGTTATTTTCATCTTTTGTTAAAATATTCATTGATAACTAATTTTATAAATTTGAAAAACATTATTCAACTCTAATAAATTTATGCAAAATCCATAGACCCATAATATTCTTGGAATTTTTCCAGATATTTCTGTAACTTCATGTTCCAAGTGAGAAGTAATATACATGATCATGTCATTTTTTTCAAATTTATAAGGAATATCTTCAATGTAAGTTATTCCACCACTCTCTGGATTTTGTGTGACAAAATTGCAATGTAATGTATATGGTTTAAAATAGACCGGATCTTTGTGTTTACAACAACTTCCAGGCGGAAAGGCAATACCTGTAACAATTCCATCGGTAAAAGATGGCCAAGGAGCAATTGAGTTTGACTGTAGTTTTAGATAATTAATTAATCTTTTTTGAATATCATAAACTTCATCTGGATAAGTAACTTTATGATTTTTATATTCTTCTATTCTATTATATGAGTGTCTTGTTGTAAATCTTGTCTGAACATCATCTTTATTCATTCTTGGATCTGAAAAATATGGTTTTTGATAATTATTCAAAGTCCAATTATTCAAGATACTTATTTCTTCATCAGAAATAAAATTCTTAACTACTTTTATCATTTTTTTATTCATATTAAAAATAATTAAATGTATTTTTTTTATAATTAAAATTTTTATAATCTATATTATAGATTATATGAAGTTTTTGTTTTGATAATACGGACAATTGAACCCATTTTTCATCATCTATTTTAGATATATTTAATTTTTCAATTTTATCTATACCTATTTTCTTTAAATCTTCCAATAAATTTTCATATCTCACAAAATAATCTATTTCTATTTTTCCTTCTTGGTCTGTAATAATCCAACTTTGAGGAACAACCCACCTGTTAATTTTTTTCGGATTGCCATAGATATAAGCAACATATTGATCAATATTCGCCGAATTGCACAATTCATAATGACAATGTTTTTCCAAACCTTCTTCACCTGTTGCTGAAAACCATCCACTTTCCTTCATTCTGGCAAATTTATATGCAGAAATAAAACGATCTATTGGATCACGGACTGCTGCAAATTTAGTATAAGTATTCCAATAATCTTTATAGTGTTCCTTATACTCTTCAATGGATTTATCCATGTAAATATTTTCAACTCCCATTGCCTTAATGATGGAAGTTCCTGCATTTTTGGGGATATGAACAAATATAAGTTTTTTATTGTGATTAATTGTCATGTTATAACGACAAAATTTAAGTTAAATAACAATTTTTCCTAAATCATCTTTGATCTGTTCATAGATATCTAAAATTTCATCATCAGTGTACTCAATACATTCTTTGTTCAATCTTTCTACAAGATTAGATTGTAAACCAGAAATTCTCATTGGAGAATAAATTGGTTTTTTTCTTTGAACAACTCTAAAATGATCTGGATAAGACATATTAATTGCATCAGTGCCACCCATAATGACGCAACCTTGAGTTCCTGTTGCTCTTGCAATGTGCTGACCAACACTATCACATCCAATCAAATAATCGACTTGAGAAATTACTCCCATCCACTCACGAATATGAAGATCTGGTTGAGGAACAAAAACAAACTTGTTTTCTTCTGAAAGAAGATGTGAATAACCCATATAGATGACGTTATAATCCTCTGCAAGGAGTTCGCAAAGTTTTTCAAACATATTCTCTGGCAATGATCTCAAACTGTCATCATAAACCCCCAGAGGACACACCTGTGCAGTGGATCCATAAGGATTAATAACGACAGTTTGTTCTTTTTTCTGGAGTTCGTGTGCTCTACAAATTACTTCTTGACCTTTGCGAATTTCTGCATGAGAAAGATTTAAAGTTTCATAATTCAAATCTGAGTGATCATTCGTGTTATTGATAATTTCGTCAAATGCTTCTGCAAGAGATATTTTGCCTTTATAGAAATTAGGAAGCCGATAAGGTTCTGGGGAAATAACTTCATCTGCCTTCATAAAAATATTTTCCCAGGTTCCTTTTGTGTCTGGATTAAAAGTTCTTTCTTGAAGTTCTGAAATGCCAAGGGGAACATAATCCCATCCCATAATTGACACATACCATTCTTCATCTGGGTGGTTTTTGTGATATTTGAGAAGTGCAGGTAAAGCAGTAATAACTCTTCCAATACCGCCGTCAATGTTAATTATTTTCATTTGTACTCGATGAATTTTTTGTCTAATTTTTCTATAATATCAGCATCTGGTTTGTATCCTTTTTTCCAGAATTCCATATTCATTTCTTTATATTTTTTAACTATTTCTGGAGGAAGAATATTTTTTGGTGGATTGTATTCTACTCTTTTTTTAACGGTGTGTAAGTCTTTGAGATTACATACTTTATCAAAGTTTTCATTTAAATATTGAACATTCTCAAAATCATGTTCATAATAAGGTTTTTCTAAAAATTCATAAATTTCTTTCATAGTTTTTTCTGGATACTTGCACAAATTTTCATACTCCACAAACATTATTATTTCTGAGTTTAGTGCATAACCTTCCTGAAGTGCAATCCAGGGTCCAGCAACCACTCCACCATTTTTATCCATCATACTATCACATCTTGAAAAAACATTATCATTATGTTCTGCAAATGTTTTAGTGTGAAATGGATTTTTTGCAGACATTACTTCAAAAGAATTTAAAATTGAAGTAATGTCTCTCACCGGACACAGAATTTTTGTATATGGAAAAAGTTCTTTTAAAACATTTGTTTGTTTAGTCCAACCTCGTGAACTATCAAAAATTACAGATTTTTTTTCACTCTTGTAATATCCATCAAAAATTCCATAAATTACATCCTTTCTTTTATCTTCATTTAAATTTAAATTGTTTTCTGAAGATGTAAGAGTATGAATAATATTTTGAACTAAGGAATTTACTGGTGATGCAATGTCAGCATAAAATTCTGGATTTTGTCGAAGAATTGCAGAAAGTAAAGTAGATCCAGACCTTGGAAGTCCCGAAATAAAATAATAAGATTTCATAAAATAATATTATGAGTTTTCTTTTTTGAGCATGATCACATTGAATGAGATTGAAATTCTTTCATCATCGTGATCATTTGTTTCTACTGAATGTGGAAGATATGATGGCCAAAGTAAAATCTGACCTTCTTCTGGTTCAATCTTGACACTTTCTGCAGTAAATTGATTTTTCTCTGAGGTAAGATTGCATCCCATCCACATCAAATTAATTCCTGGATTGATGATTGATAATCTTCCACTATTTTCTGGCACTTTAACATAAAAAACACCAGAAAAAACATCACCATGAACGTGTTGAGAATTCATTGCTTGTCTTGTGTCATTATAATTGACCCAAGAAGAAGTAATAAAAATATCTCTCTCGACAAAATTCAAATCTTCCGCAGCTTGATTAGCAATCGCAGAAATATAATTGAAAAGTGGTGCTAATTCTTCTTTTGCATGAAGAAACTTTGGTGACTGATATCCACCTACGTTTGATTTTCTATCTGAAGATGGATTTTCTTGTCTATATCTTTTACAAGCATCCAGAATAATTTCTTGTTCTTTTTCAAACTCCGGATATTCTGTTTGCCAGATTGGAGTTGAATAAATTGGCATTAAGTTCATAGTGTTTTCAAGTAATTGAATTTATTATATCATATATAGATTATTTCACAATGATAAAGACACGTTTGATTAATTCACTCGAATCTTGGTATATTTGAAGTTATTCTACCATAATATTTTTTAAAAATAAAGGGGCACAAAGTACAAGTATCAAAATATAAAATTCAAGAAGCAGTACACCTGAAAGCACGGACAAAGATCACGTCACCCTTATTAGCATAGCGGAAGTTGTCAGGGACATCGAAGGGCAAGAGCCCAGCATTAAAAACATTGTTATCTGTATCACTCCAGTAGCAACCAAGGGAGTACGAATCCCAATAAGTTCTACAGGCATATGCGGGATTTTGTAGTTGTGAGAATTTTGGTACAAACCAACCACAGGAACCCATGCAAGAGTTTGCTACTGTGACTGCATCAGCACGGGAATTGAAATTTCTACTTACTTCTGTGCAAGAAGGAGCAACAAACCATTTGTTGGTTGATGGACCACAACAAATAAAGAAACCTTTACAGTCCGTAATTCCTGTTATTCCTGTACAAGCAAATCCAACATTCGTACAACATAAACAAGTTGCAGCACCAGCCGAAGATGTAATGCCAGTTCCCCAAGCATTTCTGGTGCTTGCTTCATATTGTTCAGAAGATTTCCACCTTCCCGAAGGAACAGTCTGATCGCATACTGTGCAAGGACATGAGCAACAAATATTACAACAAGGGCAGGCACAAAAAGTACATCTACACCCCAAAATATTTTGCTCACTGCAAGCACCACAAACATTAGTAGAATTGCAACAAGTAGTTGTGGTAAATCCTACTGTTGCTGTGCATGTAGGTCCAATAACACTTGCATTTCCTGGATATGCTCTTTTATTCAGATTTCTCGGACGAAATGGTGCCATGAGTTACACCTCTGTTGATGCAATACCTACTGGTTGTGGAAATACTTCTGTGATCAATCTTTGAACCATTCTTTCAAGATCACGAACTCTCCAAAGAACACGATTTTCATAAACTCTTGGTTGATCAAAGTCATCATCAGCACGACCTTCAGGACTTTGAGGCCATATTACATCTTGAGGAGTTTCATAGAAACTTGGTAAATCTCTCAATCTTTGACGATACATTTCCCATTCACGAAAATTTAAATTTTCTGGAGCATCTGCTGCCATCGTCCAATCAGATTCAGCAAGACGACGATTTCTTTCTGCACGAATTTGTGCCCACAAAATCTCTTCAGGAATTGGTGTTGTAACCCAATCACCAAGTTCACTATCCCATTCTTGAGTTTCTACTTCCGAATTAAATTCTGGTCTTACAAAAGGTCCAGTATATCCTGCTCTTTGAATTTCTTCTTCGGTAAAAGACTCAACTCCAGTTCTATAAGTCATTCCCCAAGGATCCTGCCATGAAATTTCATGAGGAAGTGGTTGAGGTTCTTGTCCTTGATAAGAATAAAGTGCGTTTGTGTCTGCCATAGTATTTCTCCTTTATTTATTATCAAAGATTAGTGATATCTTCATAAGAAGCAATCAAATCAATTGAAGTGTTAGCACTTGCGAGAGCAACCAAAGACCTTGCTTCTTCTATGTAAATTGATGATGCCTTATCCAAAACAACTAGAGATGATTTTGCAGTAATATCAATACCATTTGCAATTGCTACTGTTGTACCAGCACCAGCAGCACCTTGAGTATATCGAATGGTAACGTTTGCCGTTGCGCCAGTAGTGTTTGATGCAGTAATTACATTGATTTTATAGACTTTACCACTTCCTGCCGCATTCGTTATGATAGTTTGGGGAGAAGTAGTTAATGTTAAAGAAGTTGTAACACCAAGAATAGTTGTTACGCCTACGATATTTGGAGCAGCCATAGTTGAAAAATGCCTCTTTGTTTATTTATACAATTTATTTATGATCTATATTCATCAAACGATATTATTTTTTTAAGTGCAATTGCCTTTGCTTTTGTTGCAATTGATAATCCGGTTAATGCACTACCATTTCCAGAAAAGTTTGATGCAGTAACTACACCAGTAATATTAACTCCACTTTGCACATTGAATACTGCAGTGGATGGAACTGTGGCACCAAACGTTAATTCTGGGCCAGCAGTATCTGTTTTATTGACGATAGAATTGACTTGTATTCTTGACATTTTATTTAAGTTATGAGTGAAAGTGCAATTGCTTTACCTTTAGTTGCAATTGATAATCCGGTTAATGCACTACCATTTCCAGAAAAGTTTGATGCAGTAACTACACCAGTAATATTAACTCCACCTTGCACATTGAATACTGCAGTTGCTGGTATGGATGCACCATAAGCAACAATTACTGGAGTTATGCCATCTGCACCAACTACCGAATTAACTTGAATTTGAGACTGTGGTAATGGCATGATTTTAAGTTATAAGTGAATATGCAATTGCTTTTGAATTTGAAATTTCATTTGTTACACCAAAAGTTGTAATTCCATAACCAACGCCACTGAAAGATGTTGCAGTTACAATTCCAGTTGTATTAATCACAACTGTACCAGTAATTGCTTGTCCAGAAGGAAGAGTTGCACCACGAGTAAATTCAACTGGTCCAGTTCCATTTAGATCTGTAATCTTAGTAGTTCTGAGTGCTGACATTTAATTTCTCCTTATACAATTACAAGAGTATTTCCAACACCAACAGTAATTGTTGATCCCACAGAAACATAAATTGGACCAAACACACCATAATTTGTATTTGGATTATTTAGTGTATAACTAGTCGTTATATATTGTGGATTTGCAAAAAATGCTGCTGTTGTAACACCAGTAGTAGAAACACCACTACCTCCACCTCCTGCAATTCCAATATCTACGGTATTTCCAGAAACTCTAAAAGTATTTCCAGTGCCAACGAAATTCAATTGAGTAATGCCAGCACCGATTTGCTGTCCACCAGACTGAATTCCTACCCCAACACCCGTTAAAAATTTACCATCACCATAATAAGTAACAACACCAGAGGTTGCTGTTACAATACCATTACTAATTTTGACAGTTCCGAGTGTAGAGATACCCGAACTGCTAACATCTACGATATTTGTTAGACTTCTACTATCAGCAATAACTGTAGTATTTGAAATCTTGATTGCCATTTTTGTGTCTCCACACTCAGGTCTCTTCCAAATTATTTAGTCATCCCTTTTTTTAACAAATCAACATCATTTTTCAATTCTTTGATACATTCGATGAGAATTGCAATCAATCCATTATAGTTTACAGACTTTGTTTCTCCGCTTGAAACTAATTCTGCAGCAACTTTTTCAACATCTTGTGCAATTACTCCCATGGATTGTCTTTGTGTTTCTTTCCAAGTAAATCTAACGCCGTTAATTTCAGAAAGAATCGAAAGAGGATTTTCAATAATTGATACATTTTCTTTAAAATGCAAATCCGAAGTCGAATTAAAATCAGTAGCAGTTACAATTCCACTGTAATTTCCATTACTCGCGGTGATAATTCCAGCAACGTATAAATTATTTCCATCAAAAGTTAAATTTGCAGAAGCTCCAGTAACTCCAGCATTATTATATTGAATTTGAGTATTTGATCCTGCTGGAGCTGCAGCACCTGCCTGAATTGTAATTGTAGAAATTCCTGTTAAAGAATTACCAACAACAGATTGAACGCTACTACCTCTAAAATCTAAAGTAGTAATTCCGAAAGAAACATTTGTGCCTGTAGATTGAATTCCAATTCCAGCAAAAGAAGATGTTGCACTGACAGTAACTTGACCTTGAGATTGAGAAACAAGTATTCCACTCCCAGCTGATATTGAAGTTACAAGACCAGTAAGATTTTGTCCGCTACCGTAATAAGTTACGATACCAGAATTTGCGGTAATAATTCCACTATTAATAGAAATTGTGCCCAGTGTCGAAATTCCACTAACAAATAAATTTCCAGTGGTTGTAACTCCACTAAGTCTAACTGATCCGCCAATCAATTGAGTAATAGTGCCAAGACCAGCACTAAAGTTAGTAATAATTCCAGTTGTTGCAGTAAATCCTAATCCAACTTGCCCCCAAGTTGATCTAGATGCAACTGCGGAGATATCAGTAGAATTTAAAGTTGTAATAGTGCCAAGACCAGAAATATTTAAATTGGTGCCAATTCCGCTGTAGAATGTCAATCCTAATCCAACCTGTCCCCAAGTAGATGCTATAGAAATGGATTCAATACTTTGATTGATTAATGTAGTATTACGAATATTAGATAAAGTAGAAATTCCACTAATACGTAAATTTGTGCCAATTCCACTAAAAAATGTTACAGATGCTCCAACAGTAGACCATGTTGAGGAAAATACTGTGGCAATTCCAACCGTTGCAGAAAATCCAACAGCAGTTGCAATACCAAGAATATTCAGATTATTTGTTGTTACGATTCCACTAACATTTAAATTATTGATTGAAGCATTTCCAAATGAAATAGCAGTAAATATACCACTATTTGCACTAATTGTTTGTCCAACAGAAATATTGGTGGCACCTATACCACCTCTTACATCTAAAGTATGTCCAGGAATTGTTGTGCCAATTCCAACTTTAGGATGCGTATTAGATTCGGCATAGATTAAATTGTTTGCAACTTCTATGCCATTTTTAATTACAAAATTCTTATTAATTGCTGCCAAGGTTCACTCTCCCCCTGTAATTTGAATTATTACTATTTATTA
>Ga0214923_10005216_pt1 | contig 15222 bp, 5 predicted proteins | sample LL1510_MetaG_FD_177993 | JGI IMG/M metagenome (GOLD analysis project Ga0214923, IMG submission 177993) | Freshwater microbial communities from Lake Lanier, Atlanta, Georgia, United States - LL-1510 | ecosystem: Environmental > Aquatic > Freshwater > Lake | place: USA: Georgia | collected 2015-10-15
TGGGATGCCAGACTTGTCTCATCATCTTTGTAACTTCTAGTTTTAAGAGATTGTAATAAATTTACTTTTATTGATTGTAAGTAATTAATATCTTCATCAATTTTATAAACCGCCTGTCTAACTGCGGTTACTTGTGTTTCAAACCCTCCTTGGTTTATTGCATGAGTAACCTCGGTAATTAAATATGGTCCGTGAAACATCGGTACATACCTCAAATTAAAATACATCATTGGTTGTATCATAGCATTTCCCATCATAGTAACTGAACAAGTATACATTCTGGTTTTGTAAATATTATACATTGAAACACTTTGTGTTGAGGAATAATTATTATTACTTTGATCAGCCATTTGAATGATACCTTGAATTCCTTCAATTGTTGGTGTTGAACTTCTTTGATCTATTACAAAATTCTTAACCACTTGTTGATTTTGAACACCAATATCAACATTGAAACCAACAACTTTATTTGACAGAGCGTAATCATTTTTTCCAATTAAATTATCACTTAATACCCCCGATCTTCTAATATCAAAAGAATCATTTCTGAATTTATAATCAACATCTTTTACATCCAAATGTTGACTTGGAGGTCCACCATAGAAACAAACTAATTTGGTTGTTGAGTTGTTATAATCAACATTCATAAAGTTACCGAATAAACTATTTGCAGACTCTAATGTTCCTTCTGGTTTTGGGATTGCATTTTTGGACACATCCTGAATTCCATAAAAATTGACATACGCCGGAATATTCATTACATTAAATTGATTGTCACCAAGAATACTTGCAACTAAATCATACATTGATGAACTTTCGTTACTATTTTCTAAAGTTTTTCTTAACTTATCCAAATCAACCAAAAATTTATCACCAATATTTCTTGATGCTCTATCAAATATTAAAACATCTTCAAATAATGTCTTACTTTTAATATCCATACCTGCAATCCACTTATCATTTAACGCTTTAAATGTTTCATAAATATTAACCTTATTTAAGTCCCCTCCATTCATAACACTTTGAAACTCAAATTGAGGAACACTATTAACTTTTGTTAAACCATTTTGAAGTTTTATAAACAAACTTGTAATCACATCTGATTGTATTTTCTCATAACCATCCAAATAATTGTCAATTATCTGTGTAAACGAAAATCTATCAACCGCTCTTCCCAAATATTTTTGTGTTGCGTACATTTTAATAATTGGACTCAAATTCTTAATATTCTGACTAGTAAAAGAAACATTATTATCAATAAAAAAATCAGTTATAAAAGATCCGTTATTTGAATATGGGAAACCGGACAATTCTGAAAATCCGACATATGTTTCAAGTGTTTTCCATTGATTTGGGTAATTTAATTTTGATACCGCCAATGGAACTTGGGGTGGCAAAGCATTTGGAGTGAATACCGAATATGGTTCCCAAGTATATGGATCCACGAAATTATTAGAGGAAAAAGTTCCAAACAATTTTCTGTTAAAGTTAGATGGGTTTCCGTATTTGAAGTATATATCATAATTCAAAAAGGTTGTTATAGTACTTTTTATAAGTTGGGTATGTTCATCAATAATATTTGTAACTACTTCTTCTCCAGTATATCCTGTAACTTTGTTAATTTTCATCATTGATTTAAACAACATTTGAAAATTCATAAGAGAAGTTTGTGATGGTGATAAATTTTCAATCAAGACTCCGGTATCATAATTATATTCTGATTTTGAGAAGTTTAAAAAAATATTTTCAAATTTATCAAGAATATCTTTTTCAAATACAGAAAATATTTCATCTATCTTTGAATACTTGGCATTTAATCCATTTATTGAATAATTTTCTTGGTTCTCACCTGAGAAAACTAATTTCATATATTCATATGGGGATGGTTTAGTAACTTTTGTGGTGTCAAAATAGCCATAATGAGGTGCTTGCCAAAATAATCTAACAGAACCATTAAACATTGCGGTATTTCCTGTTACTTCTTTTGTTAGATTATATCCTGGCGGAGTTGTGGTTGCCGCGCTGAAACATTCATATAATGTTTGATTAGTTAAAAATCCAGTTGATGGCATTATATAAGAATAGTTACCATCCAATGTGTTCATATAAACTGACCAAGGTATTATTCTTAAATCTCTATTCGGTTGATTCAAATCAAAACCTTCCGAAAGATTGATAATTGCACTATCAACATAATTTAAGGTAAGTCCCGAACTTATAGCTGTCTGTATATCTTGATCAGTGTATCCATATATATTTGTGTTAATTGCCTCAAAATTTAAATTGCTAACATTTTGATTTTGACTTATAACATACGAACCAATACCTCCCGGTGTTCCACCTATTTGTGAAACTATAGATGTATTAGCAATTACACCCGCACCAAATAAAATATTACCAGGTTGCAAGTTATTACTACTTATATTAGTTACAACCAATGTTGTATCTGATATGTAACCCGTTCCAGAAATTGATAAATAAGGATTTATAGGATAATATCCTTGATAAAATAAATTAAAGTCGTTTATTAATTTTGGATAAAATCCTGTATTGATTAATGTTGAAATCTCCGTACCAACCGGTGTGTTTTGTTGTAATGTTATATCAATGTTTGAACCATTGATTGTTAAGTAATATGTTTTATTTTCAACCGATGTGACAGGATCAAAACTATTCACATAACTAAATCCAGACCAAGATGTGTCTATAATATCCACTCCAGTCTCAATAAATGTTTTATACCTATGATAAACCGAACCTATTTTTAGTATCCAAGCATAAGGTAGTTTATGTATTGCTCCAAATTTTTTAAGTGTGGCAAAAATGTAATCCAATTCAGTTACCGAATTATCAACATAACTTTTGTATTTTTCTTTTAGTGTTGATAACGGTAAACTATTAATAAACAAGTACGCCGATGAGACATATGGATGTTCATCACTTAACTGAAATTTTTTAACACCATCAACAATTGAATTAATAAAATAAGGTGTATTCAAAATTGAAGTTGTTTGATCTGGACTTACATCACCACTATAATTAAAATATCTTAAATTACCTTCGGTTGGTAACTGGTTTTCATAATTATTTTTCCTATCATTGTAAAATTGTTTTATTGATGAAAGACTATAAAATTTAATTTGTTCGTTATATATTGTTGAAGTTAAATAATTGAAGTTTGATATCGGCTTTTTTATGTTATTTTCACCATTTTCACCAAAATTGGATATCATTTTCACTTTAGGGTTAACCACCAATGTTTTGTAAGTGTCATAATAATCATTAACACTACTCCCGTTAGCCAAATTTTTTAAACACCAATTTTTATCAATAAAAGGATAGGTGTCGGTAACATCAAATTCTGTTTTAGTTTGACTCGTGATTAACTGGTTGAATCTATCCTCATTGGGTAAAGGGGTTAAAACAGATAATTTATCAATATCGTCTTTTGTATAGAATTGAAATTGCGAATTATCAGTAAGATTTGCAATATATGAAGTATTAAAGATACCCCTTATAAAATTTTGCCAACTCTGTCCAACACCATCATTTGATATGTGTCTTAACACTGGAATAATATTGGATCCATTTATACCATATTCCCTTATCTTCTCAACTAATAATGGATTATTATTTCCAACACCATTAATTATATTTTCATATTCGGACTTAGCAATTAGGTTAATGTAAAAATCTTTATCCGATATCTTATATATGTTTGTATAAAAAATATATAAAATTATTCTTTCATATATTTCATAAAAAAATTTAATTTCTTGTAAATTTGAAAAAATTTCATTGTTATTTGGAAATTCAATAGCATTAAATGTAATTCTATTTATTTCAGTTAATTCATTCCCGTAAGAAATAGTTCCGTTGGGGGGTGTTGTTCTTTCGGTATAACCTCGTATATACTCTTCAACAAACTCCACCTCCGGCCAAATATCAGGAACGAATCCTTTAGTGGAATTTAAATAATCGTAATTTCCAGGATATTCTATTATGTATTTTTCACCATTTGTATTGTCAGATTTATTAACCAAAAAAGTGGGCCAAGGATAAATCGGTTGATTCTCATCAACACCTGACGATAAATTATCAGGATTACCTTCCGACACTTGTGTATTAAAAATAGATTCTTTTCTTATCTTTAAAGACTCTCCTTTGGTTGTATTTATATTCCAAGCCTTGGTATGCACATCATCCAACAATCTTAAAAAAGCTTCACCATTAGCAAAAATTATTGATAGAACATTTCTAATTGTGGGTTTAAAACCCAAACCTCCATCGTTGGTTGATTGTAAAATATTGTTTATTTTATCGGTCAATTCTTTTTCAAGTTGTTCCCTTTCTGTTTTTAACTCTTTTAATAATGTATCAATTTTTGTCTTTATAACATTTAAAACATAAAAAAATGGAAACTCATCATCAATGGGTTTAAAATTTGCATCAAAAATAAGTGTTGGGTACTTAAGTTGTTTTAATATTTGTTCATCAATCTCTTTTCGTATTTGTTCAGTAAGATTGGTAGAACCTTTAAGTTGTTTGTATGTTTCTAAAATATTTACATCCCCAATTTCTATTTTTTTCGGATTAGATTCTAAATATGTATAATTTATACTTTTATAACTTAACTCCAAATCTGTGTAACTACCTATTATCAACAAATATTGTTTTTTAAAATCTTTAAACAACGCATCTAAATCAGTATTTGCCGTAAAAATTTTTTGAAAACTTTGTTTTCCACTTGTTAAAATTTCTTTTTTGTAAGTATATACTCTAACTTTTCCTTCTTCTAAAATAAAATAATTATTGATGTCTAAATATTTATTAACCCAAGAATCCGATTTATAAATTAAATCATTTTGAAATTTATTTATTAATTGTTCTAATTTTTCAATTGTATTTAACTTATCTAATTCAACCTTTACTAACTGATTTTGTAAATTTTTTAAAAATGAGCTCAAAGTGTTTTTCAATTGAACAATTGTTAATTCAGGAAATGTTTTAGGTATTAATCCCTTAGATTTGTATTCATTATACATTTCTCTAACTTTTTGATACCCAATTTCAACTATTTCATTTTGATTGTTAGTAGTTGATCCTCCACCTCCATTTGTTTGTTGTATCTGTATTAATGACTTATACATATGAGGAACCGCTTTCAAGTAAGACATATTAACCTCACCGATTACGCCAAATTTATAAGTATTAAATTTTGTATTTATTCTAAAATTACCGGTAGAAGTATCGTACGCACATTTGAAATCCATAAGTTGAATTGGGAGTCTTAACGCTTTTCCATAATAACCTTTTATTGTTAAATAGAATAGTGGGTATGGGAAATTGAAGAAAGCCGCGTACGGAGAGTTGTCACCAGACTCAAAAAGAGCCCTACCTTTTATATCCTCTAAATCAATTTCAATAGTTGAATCAAATGCGGTGGTGGTTCTAATATTTATCCTTGTAATCCCCAATAATCCCGTATCTATTGATTTACCCTTTTCACCATTAGATGTTAATGTCTGTCTTATGTAATAATCTTGGGATTTTGTTGGGACTTTTGTTTGGGTTATTTGATTAACCCCCTCCCCTTTAAGTGTGTCCTTTCCAGTAATTTCATCGGTATAACTATTATCTAAAAAAGTCTTACCACCAGGTTTCATAAAATTTATCGTAGCCAATGAGATTGTTTGTATCTGATCGTTATATGAAGCCCCAAGAGCCAATTTAGTTCTGGGAATCAACTTACATTCCAAATTAGCATACATTACAAGATTTTCTTGTTTCACATATCTTTCTTTGGCTTTACCATTTTCATCAATAACTTTATTAGGATCAATCATTATGATATTATCATAATCAAATTCAACTAAAATGTTTTCTTCATTACCTACCATAATAATAAAAATGATTGTTAAGTTCGTTTTTATAGTCTTGTAAAGAAGTTACTAATGGAAATGGAATTGTCAATATTGAACCATCAGGTATATTCCATTCTTCTCCGGCAAATATTGGATTCGCCTGTAATATTAACCAACCAAATGTTGGCGATCCATAATATTGTTGAGATATTTTATCCATTCTTGATTGAGAAAATTTATATATGTGTCTTTTATCAGTTGATTTTGATGGAATATTTATATAAGGGACAACCGTTTGTTGTCCGTTAATCAAAAATGTACCATATCTATTGTATGTTTGTCTAGCCATATTAATTAAATTTTGGAATGTTTAAATACAAATCTTTGATTTCATCTTCCTGAGTCGGCTTGTTCTCTCCGTCAACTGTTGTATAATTAACTTTTCTCGGGTTTCCTTTTTTATACATTTCATTTTCAATTCCATCAGTTAATTTTAAATATTCGGCATTTTTTTTCAAATCAGCAAATTTTTTCTCATAAAATGTAATATTTTTTTCATAATCTTTTCCAATATCTTCAAGAATATTTCTTGTTTTATTTTTTATATTCTTTTTAGCTAAATTCTCAATATTTGGTGTTATTATTGTATTTAAAAACGATTCTCGTTTTGATTTGTTTGTTAATATTCTAGACATTATAATGTAAAAACGCCTTTCATAATCCATTTCTAAACTTGATGTTGGACTACCTTTCACCTGTATAAATGTATTGGTATCATTATTATATCCACCGTCATAAACAATCATATTCGTTATAAGTAAATCATTATACCTATCAGTGACTTCAAGTAATTTTTTATAATCATCATTTAATTCTGTTAAAACATTTAGAGGTTCGGTTAAAGTATACACTCTTGGGACATTACCACTTAATAATAATCCATCCGTTTTGGTATTATTAGCAATACCATTAACCAAATTTATTTTTCTTGTTGTTTGTACAAATTGTATTTGATTGTTGCAAAGTTCTTGTACAATAGTTTCCAAATTACAAGAAAAATCGGATTCTAATTGCTTAATATAAGAAATCATATTTTTTGACACACCTAACAAAACCTCATCTTTGAATTGTTTCTTTTCTAATTTTTTTAAAATGATATTATAATTAGTTTCAATATCTTCATAAACTTTTTTAAATAAAGAATCAATTTTTTGTTGATATTTTGGTTTTCCATAAATAATAAGTGCTGGATCGAAATCATAAATTTCCCACTCAGAAAATTCTCTTTCTGAATTTATCAATTGAACCAAACCATAGTTTCCGTTATCAGTATTGTTATTAATTTTTTCCAATTGATTAATTGTGTTAATGAAATATGTTTTTGTTTGGTCAACGAGACTATCCATAATTTTTTGATATGATATTTCACCAGTTTGAACACCATTTGAAACAATGTTTGTGATTATTGTTCCAATGGTTGTTCCACCATCATTTTGTTGTTGATTAATTGGTTTGGGGGGTGGTTGATTAGCCAAAATACCATCAACAATGTTTTTATCCCAAACAGAGTAGTCTTCCGTTGGTGTTGCCCTTTCATCGTAAATTTCAGTATTAGCAAAATAATTAAATGATAATGCATTTTGAAGTTCCTCAACTGGTTTAGCAAGTCCACTCCCTCCAATATAATTAAAATTCATTGATACTTTCACTAACATCGGTTGTACTCCAATACCCTCCGGATTTAAATCAAAAATCAATGGATCATAGGTAAAACCAATACTAGTCGGAACTATTTTTGTATGATAAAAATCACCTATCCTTAACACCAAAATTGGTGGAGCACCAAATGATGTATTTATCGCGTCATTAACCTTCGGATTACCATCAGTACCTATTATAGGTATTGTTTCACCAGGTCTACCACATTGATTTAGAAAAGTTAAACGAGCGTTCAAACCTTCAGGTGTCATAGAATGAAATGAAGGATTAAAGAATTTTATTTTTTCTCTAATTGAATTATAAATCATAGGATTTTCTTCCTTTATAACTTCAAAATAATCACATTCCGAAAATAAAGTCCTTAAAACTTTCTTTCCAATACCTTCTTTTATTTGTTTCTGAATGTCTATTGTTGGTTGTGGTTTTGCAGTATTAACAACTTCTTGTTTATTTTCTAGTGGTTTATCAGGTTGCTTCGGTGGGGGCGCTTGTTCTAACTTAGCAACAATATTATTTATTTTAACTCGTCTACACGCCATAGCCGCCACGGAATAAGTTTGGGCTAATTTATTATCGGCTGCGGTATTGGTTTTACTTATTATATTTTCAGTACAATTAACCGGAGATCCAAAACCAAGACTACTCAATGGTATAGATTCAATCTCTCCTTTATTTTCTAACTGTATTATAAATTTTTTATTAGTAATATATTCCCCAAAATCTTTTTCTTTAAAATAATTAATTACTGATTCGTTTCTTCTTGCTGATAAATTTTCATTATATATTTTTGAAGCCGATGCCGATGCCGATCCTACCATATCCATACTTATAGTACCCCCATTTTGTAATATTTCCAAAGCATCTTGTATAAAATTAGAATTTATTTTTTCAAAATTGTTAGTTATAACCTTTTCAAAAAATTCTCCAACATTTTTATTAGGTGAATCATCATCAAATAAATTAGTTACTTTATTTTTATATTCATCAGTTTTTCCTGTGTAGGTATTATATAGATTCTCATAATTTTTACTTGTTGTGGTTGAATTAGTATTTGGATTTGGTTGATCATTATCAAAGTAAAACGCCAACTCTTTATATTTACGCTCAAATTCAGTGGCTTTTGGATCCGGATTGGTTGTATTTTGCGGAGAATTTCCGAGATTAGTATTACTTAGGTTATTATTATCACTAGGAATGTCAGATACTATTTGTGCTATTTGTTCTTGTGTGAGATTTGGTTTATTTAATATCTCTTGATAAGTATAAAGTTCATTTATTGGTATTGAATTGAATTGTTTTGCCAATTCAATAATATCAAATTTAGTACATCCTGCAAAGAATGAATCAATTACAGAGTTTACTTTATTATTATCAATATTTTTTAGTTTTTTTTCAACTATTGTGTTCATAACCGATGGACTATCAACTATAATAGTCCAACTTAATGTACCACCTCTACTAGTGTCTTTATATGTGTACATTGGTTCTGGTCTTCCAATAAACGATGTTTTGTTAAAATCAACCTGACTCGTTTCATTAATACTTAAATTATACGGAGGAAACCACATTACTCTACCGCCATTCGGACCTCTCTCACAAACAGGTAATTCGTCATATGTATAGCCAGGTTTTGATGAGGTTCTCCACGCCAAGTTCTCAATTGAAAACATATATTTTTTGGCAACTATCTTGCCTTGAGCATTTTCTTGTATATTTGTTGATCCAGGATTTTTTAATGGTACTATATTAAGATTGTATGTATTATCTAAAACAGAATTTGTAAATCGTCTACCTGATGTTGTAATACCATCCTTTTTTTGTAAGTCAGCATAAGTATAATATGGTGTATCTTTTGCAAAAACACGACAATATTCAATACCCTTTTCTCCACCAGTTGTATTATCAGTGTATCTTACAACCTGAGAACCTTTTGTCAATTCTTTATACCCGTCATTAAAAACTTTACTCACCTGATTAATAGCATTACCAACATGCTTTAATCTTGTTATACCTTGAACATTATCAGCGGAATTAACCAATCTTTGAGTTTCATCTAAAATTGATGTCTCTTTGAAAGTCAGATTTGTTGACTGATCTCTCTCGTAATTACTACGAATTTGACTATATTCATTGTCTATCTCGCTAACTCCACCGCCAGGTGTTGGTTTAAATCCAGCATTTCCTTTATATTTCGGTGATACCCAAACAAATTCACCATCAATAGCCCCACCATCCGTCAATGATTTAGCCCGTAATCCAAAATTTAATTGCCCTGAATTACCTTCAAATAAAATACCCAACTCTGATGGACCATAAACAGGTGATTGTTCTTGTTGTCCAAACGCATTAACCGGTACTTGTCCCGGAGGTGATGTTATTGTTGATGGTTCAGCATTTTTACTTCCAACATAATATCCACCAACTAATGTTCCATTTGGATTTATAAGAGATGTTACTAAATTAACAATAGCTTGTCCTACACCAAGTATACCACCAAAATTTTTATCATATGATGGTTGGTATCTATTATAATCAATATTATTAAATAAAAAACTTCGTTGAGCGTTTCCAGTGTTTGCTAAGAATATTTCGGAAGGATTTCTAGTTTTATTTAATATCGGACCTAAAAACCCACCCGTTAATTGGTTAATAACATTTAAAGCGTTTGATACTTGTTGGGATTGTCCATTTGGAACATTTTCAATAAAATAATCACCGGGGATGAATGATACCGGCCAATAAGCGGATGCGATTCTTGTCGCAAAATCAAAAGCATTTAATAAAGGAAACTCGGGTACGGTTATTCTATAATCTCTATATACAAGTGGTTCCCTACCTGTTGCAATTAAGGACGCTTCAAAAGGATCCGATAACGACTCCAAATTAACCGCTCCAACGGTATTTTGATAAATTTCCGCAGCTACACGAACCTCAAACAATCTTTTTAATTCTTTTGCCCCTAAAACAGCAATAAATGAATCTTGTGATAATAATCCATTGTCTCCAACAGGATCATTTGATAATAAAATACTATACGGACTATAAACTGAAGGCACAAATGTTGGAGGATCCCAATATGGTGCATAAATTTTATTGTTTAATTGTAAATTTGTGATAGTAATTAAATTTTGAAACCCTCCCGCCGGACCATATACATTTTCAACATACGCAGCGTCAATAAAAAATTCATTTATCAAATCCAATTTGGTATCATTTGGATTATATTCGCCCTGATTTGGTATTACAGGAAGAGGTAAGGGATTAAAACTTGGATCATTACCATAACCACCATCAGGACCGAATGAATTTAATGAATATAATTGTTCCCCAAAAGGATTTTGTGAAATGAATTCATCAGGTGAATTTATAACATTACTTACACTTATATTAATTTCTTCATTATAATTGGAGTTTGATGGTGATGCAACTCCTTGCACCGAATATGGTTGTAAATTTAAACCTAATAAATAATTCCTCGTGGGAGCACTATTAGTGTACGATATATCAGGTGAATTAACAACATTATTTACGGTTAAATTAACTTCTTGATTTATACCCGAAGTACCAGGAGAATAACTACCACTCACCGAATATGGTGGTAAATTCCTTGTTAATAAAGTATCCCTGAATGAAGTACTATTTGCAAAAGATAAAAAACTATCAGCCATTTATATTCTTTTATCTATAAATAGAGATTAAATAGTTTTTTATGCCATAAATGGACTAAAAGAAAACATATCACCCCTATTTAATTTACCTGTAGTATTTTTATTTAAGGTTTCTTTAAAAGTATTGACTAACGCTTGTCTAAATTCCATCCTATCCATATATCTTAATAATTCATCTTTGTCAAAAGATGGATTATTTGGCGTATCAATTGTTAATCTAAAATTAACATCGTGATTAACTTGTCCACTAACTTTATTTTCAATAATTTTATTTATATCTGTTTTGTCAAGGGGACTATTTGATTGTATGGTTGGTGATAAATCAACTTTTTGTTGTTTATCAGCATAAATGTTATCTTGATGAAAAAGATTTGTACCGGCAACAAATAAATCATCTTTATTAAATCTAATTGCTGGTTGATTAGGTCTGATTAACACATCATTACCTTCTAAAGTTTTTATAATCTTTTCTAGAAAATCAAGTGACGCATTATTAGGCACGAATCCAGAATTTTTAATCATATCCTTTACCGCAGTTAAAATTGCCGCTGATGCTTGTTTTAACCCATCTATAATACCTTTAAATCCTTCGTCACCAAAGGCGTTTTGAATTGATACCAATAAGGGTTGAATTGTGTTATTAACCATTGTTTCCGCGGTTTTTTTTGTAAAAGTTTTTTCAATCCAGTTTGACATAGTATCCAAAGTATCTCCAAATAAATTTAGCGCCTTTGTCGATCCTTCCGCCGCCGATGCAAAATAACCTAGCCTATTATTTAATGTGTTAATGGTGATGTTAAATTTATCTTGAGCACTTTGCTGATCCTTCAATAGAGTGTCAACCTTTTCACCTTCTTCACCTTTTGTTGTTGCCCCAATTAATTTATCCGGTGAAAAATCTTGTACAGCCTGTTGTAAATCCATTGATTTTCCCTCCACTTGGATTTCAAATTTACCACCACCTTTCATTTCAGACAATCTAGCAACAGTTTTCTTTTGTTCATCACTAAAAAATTCTGGAAATGTAACATTTTTAAACACCTCAGTAACTTTTGCGGCGTCTTTTCCAAGTTTACTCATATTATCAAAAGTTGTGACTCCAAGTTTTTCCAACTCCCTTATTACAAATTGACCCTGCCTATTAATTGACATCTTTCCTGTTTGTTCATTAACCTCTATATATTTTTGCATTGCATCTGTCATAACCTCTAATAAATGTTCCGGATCGGTTTGACTCAAATACATTAATCGGCTAGGATCTAGTAACTCCCTTTGTTGTATTCCTAATCTTTGAAAATTTGCTACCATTTGAATCGCACCTTCTGGTTCAAACATTTTCTCCATAAAACTACTCATATCTTTGATGGATACTCTCATTGATAAAGCGTTTGCCGCCATTTTTGCCAAACCATCAACTCCATTTGTAAATCGGTATTTATCTAACATTCCGATATTTGTTAATACCTCGGCAGAGACTTTTTTAGAATTAACACCTGACTCAACTGATATATCAATCACATCTTTCATTGTTTTGTTTATATTCAATAAACTAATTCCAGCATCCGCAAAAGCCATTGTAATGGTTTTATATTCCTGTCCAGTTGCTTTTGATGTTTTATATAAATCAGCTGATAACTCAGCACCAACAATTATATTTTTATTTAAAGTTTCGGTAACAGCGTTTTGAACCGCCAACGCATCTTTAAAATCCCCCCCAAATTTAAGAATTTCACTTCGGGCATTTATTAATGCCGTTTTTATATCACCAACTCTGTTGGCAGATTCTCCAAAATTTTTTATTATACCCCTACTAGCGTCATCTACTTTAATTATCGTATCTAATACACCATCATAATTACTTTTAAGAGCTTCTAGAGCTTTCTTTCCCGCAGCTAGTATGGAAAATTCACTTTGTGACTCGGTTTGTTGACTTGCACTTCCAGGTCCGTCCATAATCTTATTATTTTTTATAATAAATATGATTAATCATTATTTTCACTCAAACGATTAATACAATATTTTCTCAAATATGTTGGCATAATCAAAAAATCAGAATATGATAAATGATTTTTCACGGATAAAAATATATACTCATCCGCCAAAATTTTTTTATAATGTGAAGAAAGGCCGAAAAAACTCAACCCCAAAGGTAATATCAATAGTTACCAATTCTCCTGACGGGGTTCTAATAGTTTTAGTTAAATCTAGTGAAGGAACATTATTTTTAATAAAATTTCTGACATACTTTGAGTCTGAAATTGGTAGTTTCTCAATAAATTGTGAAATGTATGATTTATCAGCGTTTCCATTAACTTCTTGAATCATTTTATTAAGTCTCCAAGTTATTTTGGGAACCACTCTACCCACCGGATATTTGTCTGACATATTTTCTATTTCCATAACATCACCATATGTTAGTGGTTTTAACTTTACCGTCACATTTGATTTTGGTAAAGTTGTTACATACATACCCTCTTCATTTGGTAGAACCTCACCTTTTTTTATATTTAATTCATCTAATTCAATTGAAGCTGTAAATTGTTTATTGGTAACAGGATCATTTATAGTAAAATTATATTCCGATCCGAAAGCGGTATTTCTTAAAAAAATAAATATTGCTTCAATATCAGATTCAATCAACTCTTGTGGATTTATATCTGGTTCATATAACTTATGTCTCAATAAACTCAACATAATTTCATTTGAGTTATTTCCTTGAGTTGCGGATAAAAGAATATTTTCGTCCGCCGCGGTTAAATAACCAACTTTTACAGATTTCTTTTTTGATTTATAGAAAACACCACCAGTCGGTAATTGTACCACATCGTGCGGTAAATTAAAATTTTCAATTCCTGCTTTTATTAATTCTTGATCCATAGTTTTTTTTCTTTAAAAAATACGATTATTTTAAATAAAATCAACCTTTATTTTTTTTATTCTTTTTTTTGTGCCTATTTTTGAATTCTTCTTCTGTTTCAAAAATCTTTCCACAAGTTGAGCAAGTAAATCCTGTTATTTCTATATTTCCCATCTTATATTTCCACAATCGTATATTCTATATATACCTCTATCTATCATTATTTTTCGTTCAGTTTTATTTTTATCAAAACCTTCTTTAACTAAAATTGATTTTCTAAAATTAAATCTATGGTATCTTAAATCATTTATAACATACCAATAATTTGGTTTTGATTGAGATACTTTTCTAAACCCTATTTTTTCATACATTTTACCATCAAATAATCTTATGTCAGAATATGAAATAATTTTATTTGGTTTATATGTCTTCATAAAATATTTTAATAGTTTTGAAGACGATCCAATTACATTTGTATTTAAAATATTACAAAATCTATTCAGTTCCCACTCATCACTTTTTCCTCCCATTATCACCCTTCCTTTTGAAAATGTCATCAAAGAAACCAATTTGTTTTCATAAAATAAACCAAGATTAATTTTTGAATTAACCCCTCCTTGAATGTGATTAGTTTCCATAAACTCCTTGGATGTTTTGTTATCTATCTCTTTTATTGAACATTTTCTACCATATATAGTTTCTTTAGTTTTACCTAATCTGTTCAAAATTATTGAAATCACAATGTCTTTTTTATATATCCATTCATCTTCAAAAATATGGATTATTTTTACACCTTTTTTCTCAAAAAGAATACTTTTAGTTAAATGATAAGTTTCATTTTTGAATAGTTCATTGTGCCAATACAAACCATTGAACTCAATACCTAACTTATGAGATGGTATGTATATATCAATTTCATATTTAACTCCTTCAATTTTTTTATTTGTCTCGTAAACAATACCATACGACTTCAAAATTTGACAGATTTCTTTTTCATATCCACTTCTTTTTGACATACCTATAGGATTACAACTAGTACATACGATGTAATCTCTTTTATACCTTTCATATAATAATTGTTTTGTTAAATTTGATATATCATTACAAGTACCAC
>Ga0214923_10005217_pt1 | contig 15220 bp, 17 predicted proteins | sample LL1510_MetaG_FD_177993 | JGI IMG/M metagenome (GOLD analysis project Ga0214923, IMG submission 177993) | Freshwater microbial communities from Lake Lanier, Atlanta, Georgia, United States - LL-1510 | ecosystem: Environmental > Aquatic > Freshwater > Lake | place: USA: Georgia | collected...
CAAAGGGATCGTCTGGTAATTCTAACACGGCATACAATATACCGTTGTCTTCAATAATATCTACTGGTTTTAAAAATGTACCGGCAGGCGCTTCACCTGCAATCGCCGCTCCGTTACACGGATCAAAATCAGCTCCATGCCATCGGCAGCGGAATGTCCCGCCGCTATGAAGCTCAACCGGTCCGCCCATATGCGTACACCGGTTTACATAGGCCTTGATCACACCGTCACGATTGTACGCAATCCCCTTGGTTGCAGGACCAAAAGAAAAAATATGCGTCGAACCCGGTTGAATAACACCAATCGCGGCGACTGGAATACGTCTAGTAATTGGCATGCTTATTTTTTCGTTTCATCTCCTCCCATGACATATTCATACGGCATACTTCGAAACGGTCCCCTCGCTAACATATAAAGCTCTCCGTAAATATATTTTGCAGCAATAGTTAAACGACCATCTTTATCTAAACGTCTAACAGACACGAGCACCGGATCAGTCGGGAGGACCTTAAATCGAAAACCATGTTTATGCGCACGCTGTACATACTCCATGTCTTCCGCAAAAACGACGCTTTCATCAAAGCCCCCGATCGCTTGATGCACCGATTTAAGCGCGATAATACAAGAACCGGGAGCATGCGGAAGAATGTTTTCTGTTAACCGAACATAATGATTATAAACATCATGCCCCAAACGATCACCGACCTTATCACTCATCGGTTTTAACGGACATGTTGCAACCTGAACATGTAGTTGCGCAAAAAGCATAACAACATTTGATAAAAAATGTTCATTTGGCGGAAGGGCATCCGCATCCATAAAAAACAACAAATCACCGGTAGCATGCTCAGCTCCCCGATTGCGACCAGGTCCCGGCATCCCCCCATCAACTACACGCGCCCCCATAGACTGAGCTAATTCGCGTGTACCATCCGTCGATTTTGCATCAGCCACAATCACCTCTAGATTTCGATACGTCTGCTGTTCAATTGCCAATAAAAGACGTGGCAAAAGCGCCTCCTCGTTTTTCGTAGGGATAATGATAGAAATCTTCATAACATCAAATGAAACCTACCAAAAAATACCTTGCATGTCGAGGACAATAAAACAATAAACAGCTAGTATTAGCGATAATTTAGTACTGCCCAACTGGCTATCCCTGCTGCCACGCCAACATTCATTGATTCCTTAATGCCATGTTGCTGGATCTTTATCACGCCATCGCACTTCTCAATTAACGACGGAGTGATCCCTGTGGTCTCAGTGCCAAGTAAAATAGCCAAGCGGTCTGGTGGGGCAAAGCGGGTTAGATCGATCGCTGATTCAGTCAATTCGAGAGCGTATACTGGTATTCCTTCTTGTTTTAGACGTGTAAAAACTTGTAAAATATCAGAAAATACCTCAAAAGGAACAGACTTTTCGGCGCCTAGTGCAACTTTAGAAATTCGTGGATCCGGCGGAGCCGCCGTATATCCGCAGAGCCAAAGCTTTTTGACACCTAATGAATCCGCCGTACGAAAAAGTGATCCTACATTTTCCAAAGATCTAATATCATTGGCGATCAAGTGCAATTCTCGTTGCATGGTTGACAAAATGACCTAGATGGAGTATAAATTCAAGTCCTTTGAATCCTCAAGGGACTAAGGAGAAAGAAAATGCGACTCCGAAAGGATTTCTTCGTCGTACAAGATGAGAACGCCTATCCGGCGCCAGAGGATCTGAAGGACCCCAACAGCGACACTCGAGGCGACGCACGACGCGGCGCATACGAGGCCGGCCGATACGGCCGACTCTACCTCGGCGTCTGGACCGAAGAGGCCTACGACGCCTATCTCCAAGGACTCTCGGAACGACGAGGCTCAGGCAATACGAAAAACTAGCCTACGCCTCGGCGCTCCTCCCCGACCTCCGATTCATAAAAGAATCGGAGGTCGCTTTTTTTTTGCAAAGAACCCAGTATATGAATAAAACAACATCTCACTAGATTGACGAAAGACTCAAAAAGTATTAGACTAAAAGTCCCGTTTACAGAAATGCAAACGGAGTTCCCCAAGGAGGTGCGAATGAGTATCAAAGAACCCTGTCACTTCTGCGCAGTTCCCTATGGACACAAGCAGTTCTGCCCCCACCCGATGATGTTCAAGTTCATCCCGGAACAAATGCTCCGCACGTTGGAGCAACGGGAGGCAGAGCAGGAGTGGGATCTTGGTTACACAAGCGCCCAGGACAGAAAGCCTCTTCCTAAAAACGCGTCCCCGCGCTTCAAGATGGGCTTCGAGTATTACAAGCTCGCGATGACCGGCCGCATGCCGCGTCGCACGAACCGACCCACCGCTCAGATCGCTCCCTAGATCACCTCCTTACTCTCAAACTAAACGGCTGCCTCTTCACGAGTCAGCCGTTTCATGTTTTTATGCGACCATGAAATTTGGCGATTTGATTCGCGGAACCGTGAGCGACCTCGACGACAAAGGACGCGGCATTTGTCATACAAGCGAAGGCGGACAAGAAACGCATATTCCTTTCACCGCTCCCGGCGATGAAGTAGAAGCAACCTTCATCAAACGCGATAAAGGCCATAAAATCGCCCGCCTATCTAAAATCGAGAAGCCTTCAGCCGACCGCGTTGAAACGCCTTGCCCGCACGCTGGAACTTGCGGCGGTTGTTTGTGGCAGCATATGGCCTACGATGCCCAGATAAAAATGAAGCTCATGATGATCAACCGCGCGTTTGAACACGCGGGTCATGATGAACGTATTGAAAAAATCGAACCTGCTCCGGACACCTTTTATTATCGTAATCGAATGGATTATGTCTTTGGCTGGAAAGGCGAACTCGGCTTAAAAGAATACGGCCAATGGAATCGCTATCTTGATTTGTCGACCTGCATGCTACTCGACAAAGAAACGCCAGCCATTCTCCAAATCATCCGCGATCTCGTTGCGGAATTTAAACTCGATCCTTGGGATTCCAAAAAATACACCGGTGACGCCCGCTACACCGTCATGCGCCTCGGCAAAAATACCCAAGAGCGCATGCTGATTTTTTTGGTGCACGACTTTAACCGCGTAAGCGATGACATGCGTGCAGAAATCGTCAAACGACTGTCCCCGCTCTGCACCACGATTTATCTTGGCGAGAATCCGGAAATCACCGACGTCTCGTACGCCAAATCTTTCATCCTGCTCCACGGCAACGAATATCTTACAGAAGAAACGAACGGTCTTCGCTATATCATCCATCCCAATTCCTTTTTTCAAACAAACACCCAAATGGCGGAAAAACTACAGTCGCAAGTCATGGATCTCCTACCGACATCAGGAAAGATCTTAGATCTCTATTGCGGTCTTGGATTTTTTGGAATCGCTGCAGCAAAACGCGGACTGGAAGTTTACGGACATGAACTCGATGCCCCCGCCATTGAATTAGCGCATAAGAACGCTGATGCCAATGGCGTAAGCGATAAAACACGTTGGGGCGCAGGTCCAGTCGAAGACCTTGATTGGTCAATGGAAAAGCCAAACGCGGTCATCATTGATCCTCCTCGGGCAGGACTGCATCCACGCGCACGGAAATCATTGCTTGAGCATAAACCGCAAGAAATCGTGTATGTTTCTTGCAATTATCATCGTCTTGTCGACGAGCTTAAAGAATTTAAGTCTGTGTATCGCATTGCGTCATTACACGCGCTTGATCTCTTTCCTCATACGCCGCATGTCGAGGTTGTCGTAAAATTGGTACGAGCCTAGCTTTTCACTTTCAAAATAACAATTTACACTAGCTACATGAAATCAGGATTTGTGGTTCTTGCAGGCCGATCAAATGTCGGTAAGTCTTCGTTATTAAATGCCCTTGTCGGATCAAAAGTTGCCATCGTGACTCCAAAACCCCAAACCACGCGCCGTCCGGTACGCGGAGTACTCCATGATGCGCGTGGCCAAATTGTCTTTGTGGATACGCCGGGAATTTTCCTTGGGAAAAAAGATGAACTTTCTCAGAAATTAAATGCATCTGTACGAGAACAGCTCGAAGGCATTGACGTGATTATTTATGTTGTCGATCCAACGCGTGAAAGCGGTCCCGAAGAAGAAAACATTCAACGCCTCCTCCGAAAACTCCCGACACCAATCATCCTCGCGATCAACAAGATGGATCTTCCAGAAAATAAACGTCCATTTACCACGGAAGCAAAACAAATCGACGTTGGACAAAAAGTCGTCCAACCTGTCTCAGCAACGCGACGAAAAGATTTAAACAGGCTTATCGATCACATTTTTGATTTTCTGCCTGAAGGCATGCCGTTCTATCCGGACCTACAAATCACCGACATGAATCATAAGGAATGGCTTGAGGAATTGATTCGTGAAAAAGTATTTCTCCGACTCGAAAAAGAACTTCCCTACTCTGTACACGTCGAAGTCACAGACATAAACAATCAAGGAAAAGGTATCAAGCATATTTCTGCAACGGTCTGGACAACAGAAGATCGCTATAAAGGCATGATCATCGGCGCTAAAGGATCGATGCTCAAACAAATCGGCATCGATACACGTCGAGAATTAGAAGCGGTATCCGGAACAAAAATCTTTTTAGAGCTAACCGTCAATGTCGACCCTAAATGGCCTCAAAAATTCGCCATATGAACAAAAACAAACCACCAGTCAATCCATATCATCGTATACAAGAAGAACGGGCATTAAGTGCCTTACAAGAAAATGCGCGTCGTCGTGCCGAATACGAAAAAAATCTTGCTGAACACGCGGAACGAATACTCGATCTTGAAGCGGTCATGACGCATCTCGCAAAACCTAAAGCCGAAGACATCGAGCCATATTTTGAAACACGTGTCCCATCTCCAAAAAATAGACAAGATCTTTGCAAAAACTTTTTCCTCTGCAATATCTGGGACGTGGAACCCGTGTTATTAGATGAATTACTGGCAGCGAAAAAAGAACAAAATCCCGAGCGCATCGAAACCATACGTAAAATCATTCGTGCAGCGAGCTGGATGAAGCATGAACGCACCGATGCAAAAAAAGCCGTTGAGATCGCAAAAGAGCAAGCTAAGCGCTTTCAAGAAGATCATCGCATTAAGCATGCAATGCTGACCGAATCAGGATTTGAAAAAGATGCGGAACGATTAGACGCGGACCTTGTCGCCATAGAATCCGTCATCGAATCGCTACAAAATTTTCATGATATCGGTCCAGATGTGGAAACAAATTTACTATACGTCGAACGTGAATTAGATAATGATTGGGATGCATTTTTAACACACATCAAACAAGAAAAAGCCGAATGGCCGGAAAATCCGGGAGTTGAACTTGTTGGAAGCGTGGCGGATTACGCTGAGCGCATTAAAGCATGGAGGATTATTCGAGATCAGCTCTACTATCAACGCTACAACATTAATTTGAGCAAAATCGGTCAATTACACAGCCAGCCAAAAAATCCTTTTTCGGAAACCTAATCTATTACCTATCGCGTAAGCTCGATATTTGAAATTTCGTATCCGTAAAATTTATCAACAAATGAAAAGCTTCCGCCAAGAGCATCCGAAGCCGATGAGGAAATTGGATTCATCGTTACTTTAAGTATCAATGGATTTTGTGGATTATTGAGTACGATAACTTCTCCAAACCAGTTCTTTGCCTTTATCGCGGAAACCGTTACTCGTCGTCCGTTGATCTTTAATACATAATCCACAAAATCCGACTCTGCCTCAAGTAAAGTCAGGTCTTTAAATTTTCCATCTTCGTCTGCTTGCTTACGCAATTTATCCAGCGCGGTTTTTAACTCGGAAACATTTTTTGCCGCTTGATTGGCATCTGAATCAAATACGCCGAGGTTCAAAATGGTGCGTCTTGTTCGAACCAATTCATTAAACGCATCTTCCGTTAACCAAATCCCGCTTTTTTCATTCATCAAATCATTTAATCCCGCACCCCAATAAACCGGGAGATACGTGCTATGCGGAGTCTTGAGATTAATATTCATAACCGTTCCGCTGACGGTCACATCTTCCATCTGAGGAATCGGTGGAGCCTTTACCCCCTCGCCTATTCCCTGCGGATTCTCTTCCAATTGTCGCTCGTACAATTCTCGAGCTTTTACCGAATACGCTGATTCTTGCTTGCTCTCAACTTTCCAGTCAAGATTCGCAAAATTCATAGGCGCAAAACGCGAAATCGTCACAAAACGAACTCCGTCCTTATTACCAAGCAAATCTGGGATAAACGATCCGAAGCCCAAAACCGTTTGACGAATTTCAAACGTATCGCCCGGTAAGAACTGCACCGCACGAGCCGCGGACAAACTATCCGCGCCAAAATCTATCGTTGATGTCGCGGTAGGAAAAATACGAGACGCGTATGGCAATGACGAAAAATCGCAACCCATGCCAAGCGTCGCAAGAAAAACCATGGCCATAAACAAATACGAAATACGCATAGACGTCTCATATCTTTCAATGAATGCATGTGCGAGTCAAACCACCTGACAAAACACCGGTGATACGGCATGCTATGACTATCTATGCCAAAAACACCCTCTATTGGAAGCAAAGCTCCAGCCTTTAGCCTAAAAGACGAAAACGGCGAATCAGTCGAACTCGCTCAAGTCTTAACTCAAGGCCCAGTTGTCTTAATTTTTTATCCTGGTGATCTCACGCCTGGCTGCACGATACAGCTATGCGCCATTCGTGATGAATGGAGCGATTTTAAAGATCGAGGTATTCAGGTATTTGGCATCAATCCCGGCAACGCGGAATCTCATCAGGCGTTTACCAACAAACATCACTTTCCTTTTCGTTTACTCATAGATGAAAATCGAAACGTATCAAAATCGTATGGAGCCGAACAAGATTTATTGATTGCAAAAATCGTACGTCGCACCGTGGTTGGTATTTCAAAAGACGGAAAAATCATTTACTACAAAACAGGCATGCCTAAAAACGCGGACATACTCAAAGCAATAAAATCGGCAACCTAGGTTGCCGATTGTGCTGCAAATGCTTCTTCGATCGCTGTCTTGTTCCATCCAACAATAATCTGTCCGTTAATCTCGAGTACCGGTACGCCCATCTGTCCGGATTTTTTTATCATCTCCTGTGCAGCATCTGAATGCGAAGCAACATCAATATCTTCAAACGTAATCTTTTTTTCGTTCAAATAATCTTTTGCGAGCTTACAATACGGACACGTAGGCGTTGAGTAGATTTTTACGATCATAAATTTTTTTTATTTATTTTAGTATAACACATCAAGAGGCCTAACTGGGGACAACCTAAAAGGATTGTAAATACCTCACGAGCATTCGTACGCCAAAACCTGTTCCTCCGGCTGGCGTGTCCGGTCGAGCTTCACGCTCAGCATATGCCGGTCCCGCAATATCAAGATGTACCCACGGCGTCTGGCCGACAAACCGTCTCAAAAACCATCCTCCGGCAATCGCTCCCGCTTGACCTCGCGCACCAATATTTTTGAGTTGCGCGATTTTAGATTTTACATGCTCCTCATAAGAAGGATGTAGAGGTAACTCCCAAATCATCTCCCCTGTATACGAACCAATAGACGAAAGTTTTTCAATAAGTTTTCGATCCGTACCCATCGCGCCCGCAATCTCTTCTCCCAATGCAACGACACAAGCCCCGGTAAGCGTCGCTAAATCAATAATAATGTCAGGCTCTTGCTGCTTGGCGTAGAGCAAAGCATCCGCCAACGTCACGCGACCCTCAGCATCCGTATTAAGAATTTCGATGGTTGTTCCATCCATGGCTTTCACAACATCTCCAGGCCGATACGCGTGTCCGGAAGGCATGTTCTCTACCGCCAAAAAAATACCATGTACCTCGGCGTGAATCTCCAAATGCGCCAAAGCCCTAAACACACCCAAAACAGCCGCTCCTCCAGCCATATCCATTTTCATGGTCATCATGCCATCCGCGGGCTTGATCGAGAGACCTCCCGAATCAAATGTCACCGCCTTGCCAACAATCGCAATACGACGCTTAGCCGCTCCTTCGGGAGTATAAACCATATGCACACCACACGGCTCTGCCGCAGAACCCTGAGCCACAGACAGAGCCGCATGCATTTGAAGCTTCTCCATACGCTCTCGATCAAGTTGCTTAACCTTGATACGTTTAGACAATTTACCAATATCTTCCGCAATCCGCGCCATATCCAAAGGCCCCATATCCTTTGAAGGTGTATTCACCAAATCGCGCGTCAAATGAACACCCGCAACCATCGGAGCCGCATCATCTAAGCCACGTTGCATCGCCGCAAACATCGAGGCATTCTCTACATAAAAATGCATCTCTTTTACCTGATGCTTTTGATGCTTCTCTGCTTGTTCAGAATGATAGGCATGAAACACATAGCTCCCAAGAAAAAATCCTTCGGCAATCGCACGCATCACCTCGCGCGCAGATAGATGAACAACACATGATGCATCCAACGTCACCGCAACATGTTGAAGCCGCGCATCACGAACACGCTTCGCTAACTGTCCTCCAAAGCGTCGATACACATCTTCATCAATTTGCCGCTTATCTCCAAGACCTAAAAAAGCAATCTTTTTTGTTGGCGTAACATCAAGCAACGGGATCAAAAGCCATTCACCAAAATTTCCTTCATATTTTTCCTGGCTGGCATATTGAGCGATAGACGCATCCACCAGTTTTTCCAAATGAGTTTGTCTGATCACTGGATAAATCAATGCATCATACCCTTTTGCAGGTGCCGGCCCTTTTTTCATCAGTAATTCCATAGAGTTAAAATGATGTAACAGATAAAAAGCGTAAACCCCGGTTCAACAAATCGTCAAACCGGGGCCAGAAAGATCAATACTGAATATAGGAACGAAGTCGCTCCGAAAGTCGATCGGCGACGTCGCGCGGAAAAATTTCACGAATGAGACATTCTTCAAGTCGCGTGCGATAAAACATATCATCACCAAACTTCATAACCGCAATATCGTCCTTGCGTTGCGTCACCACGCCAAACGAACGCTTCCAGATCACGCCACCGTGCGAACGAATTCGTGTTTTGAGCTTACGTGAAGGATTAAAAGCGATCGGATAACGCGCCTTAACGAGAAGCTCATAATCCGAAATCGTATCGCCAACCGCGATGACATTTGAAAAATCCGCTCCAAACTTATCAAGAAACTGACGAGCGGCAGCCGCCTTGTCCTGAACAGGCAGCGACATGATCTTACCGGTATATGCCCCGTCGACCATCTCATATTCCGTTGCACGAACATGTTGAAAGCCAAACTGACGCACAAACATCTCAACCGCCGGCAACGGACTTCCACTGATGGCAACCAACGTGTAATCGAGCTCAAGCAAGGTGTAGATCAGCTCACGCGTAAATTCATAAACCTGACGACCTTTTTGATCAATCAGATCAGCACAAATGCGTCGCACATCCTCGGAACGACAACGAAAGACCTGTTCCTGTTCGATAGTTTGAACAAGCGCCTCGGCAAAAGACTCATACGAATTTTCTGCCTCGCGATCTTTCCACTGTCGACGCAAACGATCACTTGTTGCAAAGCACTCATTTGTGAGCAGATTCATCGCACGCAAACGATCGATCAAATCAATCATGAGCGAATCGCGATAGATGGTGCCGTCCACGTCAAAAATACCAATACGCTTCTCGGACATGGCGCCTCCATAAAAAGAGCCATTCAAAGCTTGAGCGAATCAATCAATTACGTCAACGGCATTGACCCAACCCCCAAAGCCCCTTCCCTTCCGCTTCTGCCTCAGACTGCAAATGCGTAAGCAAAGCCTTTCTCGAAGGATCAAGCGGGTATTGAAGATAGGCATAAGCATAGCCCTCCCTCACGAGCTCCGCATTAAAATCCATACCATCCGCCAAAACAACATTGCGTAATAATCGTCCATAACGATCAATCTCATCCGCTTGAGGATCGCTTAAAAGATTAGCCCGACGACCCTCAGTCATACGCGCGGTATAAGCCGATGCCTCTTTACCAAAACATTCAACCGGCCGTCTCGGGTCTACAGATTCAGGCGTATTCACGCCAAGCAACCGAACCGTAACTTCATCATTCATGCCATCGATACGAACCTTTAACGTATCGCCGTCTATAGCGCGTACAATGAACGCGTTTGTAGAAGTCGTCGGAGATTCCGAAGGTCTTGGTTCTTGCGTAAATGAATCGACTCGAGATACATCTTGTGAAATAGCAATAACAAAGAATCCAACAACAAAAGTCGAGACAAATGAAATCCATTTTTTCTGCGTTGCCGAGATCATGTGCAAATCGATTATGAAGGACGATCAACGGCTCGCGACATCACCATCTGATAAATATCTAAAAGCGCCAACAACAAGCTCACCGTCATTGGTCCGAGTAAAAAACCCATAGGTCCAAAAAAAGCGATACCTCCCAACACACCAAACAATACAAGCAACGGATGAATATTCGCTCCGCCACCTATCAATGAAGGTCCGAGGAGATTATCAATCAGTCCAACGGCAAATACTCCCCAAATCGTAAGCCCAATACCCTGCCAAGGCTCGCCAAGAATAAACGCAGCGATGATTGCTGGGATCAAAACGAGACTCGTACCAAATCCCGGTACCAATGCGCAAACAGCCGCGACACTTCCCCATAATGCCGGATTAGGAATACCAAAAATCCAAAAGCCAATTCCCGCAATCAAGCCCTGCACAGTTGCGATTAGCAATTGTCCTTTGAGAACAGAGTTAACAGAAGACACTAATCGCTCGATCAGCAAACGATCATGACGATCCTGCAATGGTGACAAGCGAATAAAAGCTTGCGAAAACGTTTTCCCATCTCGGAGAAAATAAAAAAGCGCAACAATACCTAATACAATTTCAATAAAAGTATTCGCCGTTCGAGAAAAAATTCCACCAAGATTTTGAATCAACCAACCTAGAGCGCGCTCAAATCCCTGATCAAGCGACAAGTCAATCTGAGAATTAAACGCTCGTAATGGCGTCAAAACAGCATCTTCAACAACATGCAAATAGACATCTCTATTCAAACGAATTTCTTGATACAAGCCTCTCGACTCCTGAAAGATCTGCGTACCGATAAGGCCTACCGGAATAACAATAAGGACCAATAAAACGAGAATTGTGAGGATAGCCGCAGGCCCACGGTATCCTCGCAACGTCAACGAAAGGCGCTCATGAAATGGATGCAAAACCACCGCCGCCATCGCCGATACCGATAGCACAACTAAATAGGGCTGAAAAATTTGAAAAGATAGCAAGAAAATTGCCGCTAATAAGCCAAAAAAGAATAAAGATTGCAAACGTGAAACGTACATATATATAAGATAGCAGGTTTGACAATAAAGCCAAAATACGCTATAGTTAGCGCCTCAATCGTCACGGATGTTCCGACCATGCTCGGGACCCATGACTCGTGCCAGACAAGCGTCAAACTTGTGACCGTCAGGAAGCGGGTCCCGATTGAATACAAAAATGTCACGAATTCCCCATACTCCCGGGGCCACTTTTCTTGGACTCGGGATTGCTCCCAAATTGCTTGAATCGCTAGAACGTAATCGTTTTGATAACCCAACACCGATTCAAGAAAAAGCTATTCCCGTCGCCATCGAAGGCAAGGACGTAATCGGAATCGCTCAAACAGGTACCGGCAAGACTCTTGCCTTTGGTATTCCAATGATTCAGCGCTTGGCCGTTACTAAGGGCCGAGGACTGGTCATTTTGCCTACACGTGAACTCGCCCTTCAAGTTGATGAAACATTCAACAAGATTGGACGACATCTGAATCTTCGCACCGCAGTTTTGATCGGTGGAGCTTCCATGAAATTGCAGCTCAACATGTTGTCGCGTAAGCCGCACATCATCATTGCAACGCCTGGCCGCTTAAACGATCACCTTGAACAAGGCACCATCAAATTAGATGATGTGCGCTGTTTAGTGCTCGATGAAGCTGATCGCATGCTCGATATGGGATTTGAACCGCAAATCCGTCGCATCATTCAAGCGATTCCAAAAGAACGACAAACCTTGCTCTTCTCGGCAACCATGCCTAAAGAAATTATCGGTATGGCAAACAGCTATATGAAGACGCCAACTCGCGTCGAAATAGCCGCAGCAGGAACCGCCGCCGAAACCGTTGACCAAGAAGTCTTCTTTGTCTCACGCGATGAAAAACCTCGCTTATTGGAAAAACTATTAAGCGAATATCGCGGAACCGTTTTGATTTTTACGCGCACCAAACACGGCGCAAGCAAAATCGCACGCCATGTTCGCAACATGGGACATGCGTCAACCGAGATTCACTCGGATCGCTCATTAGCCCAACGTCGTAATGCGCTTGAAGGATTCAAGACCGGTCAATATCGCGTCATGGTTGCTACCGATATCGCAGCTCGTGGAATCGATGTCAAAAATATTGAACTCGTCATCAACTACGATCTTCCGGATCAGAGCGAAGACTATGTGCACCGCATCGGACGCACCGGTCGTGCCGGAGCTTCCGGAAAAGCTATTTCATTTGCCATGCTTGATCAGCGTCAAGATGTAAAAGCAATTGAACGTATTTTGCGCAAAAGCCTCCCAGTGAGCAAAGTACCGGAGCTTCCTCCAGCGAGAGCTTTACCGCAATCCTTGCCGGAACGCCCACAATCCTTCGGCCGTGAATTTCAAAAACATGGATACGAGAATCGCCGAGATCGCAAAGACTTTTCTCATGGATCACCTCGCAAACATCGCGACTTCCGTGAAAATCGCTTTCAAAAATCTCCTCGAGTTGAAATCGCAAGAGATCAGCAATTTCAAGGAGCTGGTCGATCACGCAAACCACGTATTCACACCTAAAAAAATATAAAGCCCGCCATTGGCGGGTTTTATATTAATCAAAAGTCCCATTCCCCAAACGTCGCAACGCCGTCCGACGCTGTCGCCAATCAGGAATGGCGCGCGCCACATGTCTCCAAAACCGCTCGGAATGATTAAATTCCGCAAGATGACTCAATTCATGAACCACAACGTAATCCATTAATTCTTGCGGCAGATGAATCAGTTTATAATTAAAATTTAATCGACGTGAGCGCGAACAGCTCCCCCACTGACGTCGCATATGTCGAATCGTAATCGACGAAATATCAAACTGATACATTTGATTGAAATGCTCCACCCGGCGTTGAATGATCTGCAAGGCCAGCGCTCGCTTTTCCAAGTACTCTTGACGATGATCGTAAGCGAGCACACCCGGCTTCCATCCCTGCATTTTCTCAACCGACCGCTCAATCCAATCACGTTTTGCCTGAAGAAACTGATCGATGAATGCTTTGGGAAGCATCAACCCAGCCGTAACGGTAACCATTCCACCGGGCTTTACACTCACGCGAACCGTACGCTGTCCGCGTCTCCGCTTGAGTTCATATACAAGAGGCGATATCTGTTGCATACATCATCTTACAAAAAGACAATACAAGACTGTCCTGTATTTTGCCATCTTAGAATGCTAATCTGTATCTATGACTCGTAAATCATCGTACAGGGTTCCGCCCATCATTTTTGTGATTATTACCACCGTAATCATTGGAGTGATGCTTTGGTCTGCCTGGCAAAAATCTCTCGCTAGCCCAAACATAGAAGGTAATTGGTCTACAAGCTGCGTGCAAGTACAAACCTCCTCAGGGCAAAAAGCTTCTCTGAAAAAAAGCTACAAGATAACCAAAGGCGAATGGACATTATCCGAAGACTTTTACTCGGATGAAAATTGCGGAAAGATTGCCTATACACGCATCACCAAAGGCACGTATGAAATCGGCGATAAGTCCAAGCAGATACAAGACGCATTTCATATAGAAATGGGATTGTCGGCGATCTATCTCAACCCTCGATCACCGGACGTTGTCCAAGTATTTGATCAGCTGAACTGCGGAGATACAGAATGGCAAATAAATATCGAGCAAGAAATAGGCAAAGACGGCTGCGTAAGTCTTGCAAAAAATCTCTCACGCTGCCCCATCGAATTTAATGTCATAAAAAAACAAGACACGACGCTAGTATTTGGAGACGAACAAAAAAATTATTGTACACGCTATCAATGGCCGGAGTCACTCGGAAAAACTGTTTTTGAAAAACAACCCTAAGCAAAGCGTTCCCAAAAATCGACATGTGCATCGGTATACCCTATCGGCCCCTCAGACGTACCTGCATAACAAGCTCGGCACGTCGGAAATGCATCGCCAGCCTTAAACTCCTCGACAAACCCACATGGCACACAAAGATACAGCCCATCTTCCGGGACAATATCCCCAATCATAAAAAGCGTCTTGTCGTTGTTCACGGCCTGATTCGACCATAAGCAAAAAGAAAGATCAATAGAAAAAAGTTAAATATAAAACACCGGGTATACCGGTGTTTTATCGTGGCTCCGGGACTTGGATTCGAACCAAGATAAACAGCTCCAAAGGCTGCTGTCCTACCATTAGACGATCCCGGAACGCGGCCCAAGAATACGTAAAAACCGAACCGTCGTCAACCTGCACGGACCCGACTCAATAAATCATCCACTCGTTTAACTAAATCTCGGGAAAACCCTCGTCTTCCGAAATTAATCATCGCTTGCCGACGAGCCGCATCAACATGTGCCGGGCTAGTCTGCGGGGCAAGGCGCGCATACTCAAGAATAAGATTACGCAATTGTTGAGTATCACTATCACGTGCAAGAACCGAGCGATTCAAGGTTTCACACAAATGAACTAATGCGTGATATGCGGGAACGTCTAGTGGGGCTAAGTATGATGCGGTTCTTCGTTCTTCTGTGCGCTGGATATCTAAAACTTGATCAACGATCTGTTGAGCCTCACCAAACAGCTCAGGTGATAAACGATCATCTTTTTCCATACCAAAATTTTCAGGGTGAACCATGCGCGTCAATTCACCGATCGGTGAAGCAGCTTGATCTTGAATCTCATCATCAACACGCTCATCAATAAGCTCATCAATGAGCCCTCTAGCCTCAAGGCTTGAAACATGTCGAGCGGCCTCATGCAAACTCGTGGCTCGCTGACTGTATTCCATGCTCAAAACATGACGCGCGCGCGCACGAGCCGCCTCGCTCCAAGAAAAATTCGGATCATACGTCTCAACGATTCGTCGGATAAAACGAACATCTTCACGCACGCCTTCTATATATTTTTTTAATGCATCTCCGTGCACA
>Ga0214923_10005218_pt1 | contig 15219 bp, 10 predicted proteins | sample LL1510_MetaG_FD_177993 | JGI IMG/M metagenome (GOLD analysis project Ga0214923, IMG submission 177993) | Freshwater microbial communities from Lake Lanier, Atlanta, Georgia, United States - LL-1510 | ecosystem: Environmental > Aquatic > Freshwater > Lake | place: USA: Georgia | collected...
GTAATGGATCCAGTTCTCAGTTGCCGTGGGTTCCTTACAGAGCGCACACTTAGCAAATTGATACGGATTTTCGGCCGTCACGAGATGGAGCCGGTGATTGGGATGCGTTGGTCGATGAATTAAGACCGCGGTGTGTAGCGTGAGTTCGTCGTGCGAGATAAGGCACGCTACGGGTTGATAGGTGCCCGTGGCATCGTCGAGTTCATAGAGGCTTCCGTTTCGACGGGCGACCATTCCGTGGCCGACATTAAGTGACTCCTTATCCGAAAGTTCGGCAAGTCGGGTCATCAGCTGATGACTTTGATCCGCGACTAACTCGTTGCCGATTGGTTCGGAGGGCAGATTCCTCTGAGCATCGTTTGGGATTCCCCCTCGGCCGAGACGCTGGATGATGAAAATCAGTGACAGAACTCCAACCGTAACCTGACTAATTAATAGGAGTGGCGATATCGCCAGCCATGGATCGATACCCCAACCTCGATGGGTCGTGTTCAATAACTCCAGCAGTGAATCGAAGGACACGGGTGTCAATCCGTCGGGGGTTAGCGTATCAATCAGTGACGGGTTAATCTGGTAGAGGGTAGTAATCATTTCCATTTTTTTTTCGTGAATTGCAAACGTGAGTGGCGTGAATTGATGGCCATCGGGTTGGGATAATAAGCGTGGATCTAGGGCGTGGAGTGTCTGGAGTATCTCGCCTTGGTTGTGGCGTATCGCGATGGTCCCGACGGACCAACCGGTCATGTCGGGATGTCGAACTATCTCAGGTGCGAGTTCGAAAAGTAGCTGAAGTACGTGGGAATGCCCATTGGCGGCGGCCCGGGTTGCCGTGGTTCGACCATAGGAATCTGGCCGAGTAATGGTTTCGGGGTGCAGCGAATGAAGTAGTCGTAGTCCGGCAACTTTGCCGTCGTTGGCCGCCCGCATCGCGGGAGTCCATCCATTGGCGTCGCTACACGTCACCGCTTGGGGGTCGAGTCGATACAATGTGTTAACAATATCTCCTTTATCAAACGCCACCGCTAAGGTGGCGGGAGTCCACCCTTTGCCGTTTGATTGTGTTAATATCGTTCGGTTCAAACGGAATAGCGTTTCTAATACACCATGCTGCATGTCGAAGACGGCTCGTGTGGCGGGAGTCCAACCTCCGGCGTCGATTTGCGATACTAACTCGGGATCCAATCGATGCAATGTCTCTAAAATGGTTGTCTGGCCATAATGTGCGGCCCGTGTGGCGGGCGTCGCTAGAAAATTATCCACCTGCCGAAGCAATAGTGGGTCAATCTCAAAGAGAGCCATTATCGATTCAACCTGCCCGACAGACGCCGCGCGAGTGGCGGGGGTCCATCCCTCCACATCGGATTCCTTGAGTGATGCGGGGTCGAGCCGATTTAGGCGGTGGAGTTGCTGGATGTCCCCGTCGACAGCCGCCTGGGTTCCGGGGGTCCATCCCTCCCACATTGGGGTGGTTAATGGAACCCCAATATCGACGATTTCTAACAGGGTCCGACTGAGTTCATCGATCGAGTGGGCGGTCCCCGACGGTGCATCGAGGGTCGTTGTGGCCAATCGCCGCGTTGGAAGTGAATCGTCCGATTGGATGGGGCGGAGTGGGGCATTGTTCTGGTGCCCGATCGGTAGAGTCTGACTTGGGCGCATCTGAGTGTAAATAATGGCGCTCCACATCAGCATGCCCGATGCTAATTTCATAGGATCCTGCTATCCGAATTAATTCGTACCCATCCCGAGTGGCCCTCACCCATTACAATACGTGACTGGGCGGTCATGCCATTAGGTTGGGTGCTGTAAAAAACTGAACGAGGTGATGAATCGCTTCTCGTCCCATTGCGAGCACCGCCTCGATTGAGTTGCCCCCGATATGGGGCGTGCAGAATAGATTCGGAAGGGCTAATAGTCTTGCATCTGTTTCTGGTTCAACCGCGTAGACATCGAGCGCGGCCGCACCAATTACCCCGTTAGCGAGAGATTCGGTGAGGGCCGCCTGATCAATCACTGGACCCCGGGCGGTATTGATTACGATGGCCGTTGGCTTCATGAGCGACAATGTCCCGGCGTTAATTAAGTGATGAGTTAACGCCGTTAATGGGGTGTGTATCGTTATGATGTCGGAACGCGATACCAGTGTGCTCAATCCCACGAGCTGAACGCCGTGTGTTGTCGCAAATTCCGAGCGATCCGCGATGTCGTTTGCCAGAATAGTGGGCTCAAATGGCTGGAGCAACCGTACCAATTCTTGACCGATATGACCCAGGCCTATGATCCCAATGGTGAGTCCCGATAATTGCCGACCCCCGAATTTGTGCCACCCCCCTGCCTTCAATTGATTCGCACTCATAAACATGTTTCGGGATAAGGTGATCATGTATCCGATCACTAGCTCAGCAACGGCATATTTATTAACGCCACCTGTCCACCCAATGGCAATATTAGCCTGGCGACAATAGTCGATGTCCACATTGTCGAGACCCACGCCATATTTAGCGAGGCAGGACACAGAGGGGGATCCATTAATGACCTCACGGTTAATTGGCTCGGTTCCGACTAAAATGCCATCCGCGTGACTAAAAAATGCAATTAATTCGTCTGTCGATAAATTGCGTCCTGATTCATTAAATCGGGAATTTGGAAATTGGGCACTCAATTCAGAGCGTAACGTCGCATTTTTGGAAAAACTGACCGATGACACGGCAATGATCGGGGAGCGTGTCACTTGGGTCGGGAGTTGGCTGAGGTGAATAATGACTTGAAACGGCCATATCCTTCGGCTTCAAGATCACTCACCGGGATGAATCGCAGTGCGGCGGAGTTGATGCAATAGCGAAGCCCCCCACGATCCTTGGGGCCATCTGGAAATACATGTCCGAGGTGAGAATCGGCCCCTTTACTCCGCACCTCCGTTCGCTCATAGCCAATTTTATGATCGGATTTTTCGGTCAGAGGACCGATCGGTTTTGAAAAACTGGGCCACCCACACCCGGAATCGAATTTATCCAAGGATGTAAATAGGGGTTCTCCAGACACGACATCAACATAGAGCCCGGGGGTGGTGGTATTCCAATATTTATTGGCGAACGGACGCTCGGTAGCGTCGTGTTGAGTGACTTGATATTGTTCTGGAGTTAATTGTTTGCGTAATTCGGCATCTGAGGGTTTATGGAAATTAGGGTGGGTCATCGCGATACCTCCGAATAATAGTGAACTAAGCCAAGCTTGAATGCGGGATGGGGCGTATTTGTTCATCCCCGTATTTTGCCCTATTTTTCAAAAAAAACATACCCAATCTGAGATGCAGTTTCCCCAAATTGTCCGATGGATAAAACGATTTAATTGGCTGTCTATACTTCGGGAGGGGAATTGTGTGATCGTCGATTCTAAGATTCGTGTGGGGATGATATTCTAGCCCTATTATGGACATCACTTATTCACCAAAATCAATTGAATCTCGTATTTATTCTGCATGGGAAGAATCTGGCGTCTTTGAGCCAACCGAATCGGCCAATGTTTTTTCGATCGTTATTCCGCCCCCCAATGTCACTGGTACCTTGCACATTGGACACGCTCTGGAACACACCTTGATCGATATCGTATGTCGTCAAAAACGAATGCAGGGGCATGCCGTTGAGTGGCTTCCAGGAACGGATCACGCTGGAATTGCCACCCAAAACGTCGTTGAAAAGACTATGGCCAGCCTGGGACAGTCCCGACACTCATTTTCGAGGGAGGCATTTGTTAAAAAGGTATGGGATTGGAAGCATGAATATGGACATACCATCACTAACCAAATGCGCCGTATGGGGATCTCGGTGGACTGGAGTCGTGAACGATTTACCATGGATTCAGGGTGCGCGGCGGCGGTCGCGCATACGTTTGTAACCCTCTACAATCAGGGGCACATTTATCGGGGGGCCTACATCATTAATTGGTGCCCGCGCTGCACCACAGCTCTCTCCGATATCGAGGTCAATCATGAACCCGCGGATGGGCACCTTTGGAATATTTTGTATCCCTTTTCTGACGGTGAGCCTCATGGCATCGTTGTGGCAACCACTCGGCCCGAAACACTGTTGGGCGACGTCGCTGTGGCCGTCCATCCGGATGATAGTCGTTACACTCAATTCATCGGACAGACGGTCGAGGTGCCGTTTACGGGTCGTCGGATTCCCATTATCGCGGATGCCGCCATTGATCCTACGTTTGGTACAGGCGCTGTAAAGGTAACCCCCGCGCATGACCTAAACGATTATGAAATGGGTCAACGCCATCAGTTGGAACCGTTGCTGATCATGACTGAAACGGGTGTCATGAACACGGCGGTCCCCCCACAGTATCGGGGATTGGATCGATTTGATTGTCGGGAAAAACTGATCGAGGATTTATCGGCGGCGGGTTGGTTAGTCTCCGTCACGGATCATGCGTTATCCCGTGGGACGTGCTATCGATGTAAGACGATTGTTGAGCCATATTTGTCCCGTCAATGGTTCGTCAATATGAAATCCCTCGCCGCGCCCGCCATTGACGCTGTCAAAACTGGGGAGATCGAATTTGTCCCCCCGCGATTTTCAAAATTATATTTCGACTGGATGGAAAACATTCGCGATTGGTGTATTTCCCGACAGATTTGGTGGGGACATCGGATTCCAGTATGGTACCGACGCAATAATCCCGATTATTTTGTTGTGTCGGTATCGCCGCCAACGGACGGGCATTCCTATTTTCAAGATCCCGACGTGTTAGATACCTGGTTTTCGTCAGCTCTATGGCCCTTTTCGACGTTTGGCTGGCCGGATGATACCCCTGATCTATCTCGATTCTATCCAAACACAATGTTAGTTACGGGGTATGATATTTTGACCTTTTGGGTGTCACGAATGATCACGATGGGCTTGGCCCTCACCGGAAAGTCCCCATTTGGCAAGGTATATGTCCACGGATTGGTCCGGGATATCACCGGCAAAAAAATGAGCAAATCATTTGGTAATGCGGTCGATCCCTTGGATTTAGTGAAGGAATTTGGGGCCGATGCGCTTCGATTCAGCTTGGCATCTTTAGCGACATTGGGTGGACAGGATATTAAGTACAGTAAAGAAAAGGTTGAATCGAGTCGGAATTTTGCGAACAAGGTGTGGAATGCGTCGCGATTTGTGATCATGGGATTGGATGCGATGGAGGCCCCGATCGATTATAAGGTTCCAACCCCGACGACTCTGGCGGATCGTTGGATACTGAGCCAGTTTAACGGATTAATCCGTGACTTGGAGCAGTGCACATCAACGACTAATTTTGCACGCGGTGCGGACCTGTTGTGGGAATTTATTTGGAATACGTACTGCGACTGGTATTTAGAGCTGAGTAAAATTCATAAGGCGGAATCGATGCCGACCTTGATCTATGTCCTGTTGGGGTCACTCAAAGTACTCCATCCCTATATGCCGTTTATTACCGAAGAAATTTGGCAGACTCTCGTGGCCACTCAGAAGATTGTCGGGATGGAGTCGTCAATGCTCATCACGGCGCAATGGCCGACACTGGGAGCCACCGATTCCGAACTCGATTCCCAAACGAACCGTTGGATTTCGATTATTCGCGAGCTCCGAAATATTCGACAGCAGTTATCGATTTCCCCTGGAAAAGACATATCGGTTATTGCGGTGATCCCGTCGGCAGCCGATCGTGATATTGTGTCCCAGTCGCTCCAATATATCCGCAAGTTGGCGCGGGTATCGGACTGGCACACGGAAATGAGTCGTGATGCGCCGCCGTCCCAGTCTGCGGCGGGAGTAGTTGACGACATCCAATTATATGTCCCCTTGGCCGGCCTCATTGACCTTGACCAAGAACTCGCCCGACTGACCAAGAAAAAGAACCGAATTCAGGCGGAACTTAGCGTCACAGAGGCGACGCTGGGGCGCCCTAATTTTGTTGAGAAAGCGCCGCCACACGTGGTCGATAAACTTCGAGATCAGCATGCCGCACTCCTTGCAGAGCTGGACTCCATCCAGATTCAGATCAAGGCCACGCAGCCGTGTTAGCGGTTCAAACAGCGGCTGAATTTCGTGAGTCCTTCCAGCATGTCGGATCTCCAGCGTCGGATCCCGATGTACAAGCCGTGGTATCGGACATTCAGAGTCAGGTCCTTCAACGGGGCGATGCTGCCCTTCATGACTACGCGAGACGCTTTGATCGAGTGAGTGCTCCCGGGTTCAAATTAGTGGTCACTTCGGATGAGATTGAGTCGGCCACTACCCGAGTGCCTCGGGAATTTATGGCGGCACTGACGATCGCTCATCGCAATATTTCAGACTATCATCGCCACCAACTCCCCACCAGTTGGCGGAAGCAGCCACGAGCGGGTGTTGACTACGGACTCCAGTATCGCGCCTTGGATTCCGTCGGGTTGTATGTGCCAGGTGGCCGCGCGATATATCCGTCGAGTGTATTAATGAATGCGATACCCGCTCGTATTGCTGGGGTCGATCATATCGTTATGGCTACGCCCCCACAGGCAGATGGTCAGATTCCGGATGCTATTTTGGCGGCAGCCAGTGTTTGTGGAGTATCCACAGTCATTAAGTCTGGCGGTGCCCAAGCCATTTTTGCCATGGCGTATGGTACCGAGTCCGTTCCTAAAGTCGATAAAATCGTGGGGCCAGGTAATAAATATGTCGACGGTGCCAAACAACGGGTGTATGGCGTGGTCGATATTGATAAACCTGCCGGGCCGTCGGAAGTGGCGATTTTAGTGACCGATGCCCGTTACGCGCGGTTTGCAGCGGCTGAAATGCTCGCGCAACTGGAGCATGACCCGGATGCGCGTGCGGTATCGGTGACCCCATCAGCCGTATGCGCTACGGCGATAGTTGAGGCGTTTCGTGAGGTCATAAATCACTGCAAGCGACGCGATATTATTGCGCAATCGGTTTGCCATTCGTCAGTGGTTGTCACCGACACACTGGCCGATGCGATCGAAATGATTAATACGGTGGCCTCGGAACATCTGGTGCTATTAGTCGATGATGCAGACACTCTGTTGCCGAACATCCGTCACGCCGGTTCTATTTTTTTGGGGCCGTTTACTCCGGTGGCCCTTGGCGATTACATAGCGGGGCCGAATCACGTATTACCGACCGCCTCAGCGGCCCGCTTTTCGTCACCGTTGGGGGTCATGGATTTTATGAAATATTCAGCCATTTGTCGGTACTCTGAACAGGCCTTGAGCGACGTGGCTAATGATATGAGACCACTAACCACTATGGAAGGGTTTGATGCCCATCAATTGAGCGTTGATATACGGCTTCAGTCCACGCCAATTTAGTGATATCATGTCGGTCTTCCCTACCTACTTAGCCGGGGTGGTGAAATTGGTAGACACGACGGACTTAAAATCCGTTGACCCTAATCCGGTCGTGCCGGTTCAAGTCCGGCCCTCGGCACCAACAGTTTAATAAGGTGATAGAATGGCTCCCATTGAAAATTCCATTGATCAATTGCAATTGTTGCATTCAATTAGTAGCCTCCTAACGACATCACTAAATCTCAAAGACACTCTATCAAGTATTTTTAGCCTACTGGAAGATCATATTCATCTTAAAAAAGGTGTTTTGATTCTTCGCGATAATTACACGGATGAATATTATATCGAAATAGGCTATGGGCTCACCGAAAAAGATCGTCGGAAATCTGTATTTAAAGTTTTAGAAATATTGACGAGTAAAGTCCTTGAATCTAATCAGGTGGAGCGGATTTCGGAGGTGAAATCTGGAATTTGCAACGTACCCATGGATTCTGACGAAGAAATGCCCGGGTATGGCATTGTGTGCTTACCCATAGTCTTGGGAGAGGAAAACATCGGAACCCTGAGCGTGTTCGTTCCCCACACCACCGTCGATGTGAACGATCGGCTGGGGTTGTTGTCGACGGTATGTTTGCTAATTGCCCAGGAAATTAAGCTAAAAAAAATGCTCGAAATCGAAAAAGAGGCATTGCGTCGTGAAAATGTGTTGCTTCGAGATGAGCTTAAAGATAAGTACAACATTCATAACATGATTGGAAATAGTTCCTCGATGCATCAGGTGTATGAAAGTATTATTCAAGTCGCCAATTCAAACGCAACAGTCTTGATTCGGGGCGAAAGTGGAACAGGTAAAGAATTGGTGGCACACGCGATTCATTATACGTCACCCCGCTCGACGAAGCCGTTTATTAAAATCAATTGTGGCGCTATTCCTGAAAGTCTGATCGAGTCCGAATTATTCGGCTACGAAAAAGGGGCGTTTACCGATGCGCACGACACTAAGGTGGGGAAATTTGAACTAGCAAATGGCGGTACTATTTTTCTTGATGAAATTGGCGAGCTGGCACCCGCCGTGCAGGTTAAATTACTCCGCGTCTTACAAGAAAAAGAAATTGAGCGTGTGGGGGGCTTAAAACCGATTAAGGTAAATGTTCGTGTGGTAACGGCGACCAATCGCGATTTAGAATCCGAATTAGTAAGCAAACGGTTTCGTGAGGATCTCTATTATCGGCTCAATGTATTCCCCATTTTTTTGCCATCGTTAAAGGATCGTAAAACCGATGTTTTACTATTGGCGGAGCATTTTCTCGATAAATTTTCTCGGGAGAATGAAAAGCAAATTACTCGAATTTCGTCATTAGCCATCGATTTGTTAACGAGTTATCAATGGCCAGGTAACGTTCGTGAATTGGAAAATTGTATCGAGCGAGCCGTTTTGGTCTGCCGAACGGATACCATCCAAGCGCGGGACCTTCCTCCGACGTTGCAACGTAGTGATACCAGCCTGTCGGTGTCGGAAGATTTAACCTATGAAGAAATGGTGAATAATTTTGAGCGTGAATTAATTATAGACGCCTTAAAAAAGACGCGAGGCAACAAATCTAAGGCCGCTGATATGCTTAAAACAACCCAGCGAATCATCGGATACAAAATTTCCACATTGCAAATTGATTACAATAAGTACAAAGGCCGAGTCTAGGTTGCCGGAGTCGGCCGTTAATATGCGCGTGGGGTGTTAATTCAATTCTGTTAGATAGTAGAGTGCCATTAGGTAGCTTTTGACGCCGAAACCTGAAATTTGGCCCTGACATACCCCCGCCGTAACCGACCGATGGCGAAATTCTTCGCGGGCGTGAATGTTGGATAAATGCACTTCAACCTTGGGAATAGAAATGCTGGCTAGTGCATCCCGAATGGCGATGCTGGTATGAGTATATGCGGCGGGATTTACAATAAGCGCGTCATAGTTTTGGGGGGCGTGTTGTATCTTGTTGATCAGCCCGCCCTCACTGTTTGATTGAAAGACATCCAGTTCAACATTGAGTGATTTGGCTTTTTGAATCAATGTATCGTTCAATGATTCAAGGGTAATGGAGCCGTAGACTGAGGGTTCTCGAGTGCCTAACATATTCAGATTGGGTCCATGGATCACGAGTATTTTCATGCATAGAGCCCTTCAATAATTTCCGTCACCATTAATTCATCAATGTCGGACACTGTTTCGACGTCGCCAATTCCAAATGGCAATACAAATCGCATCTTACCGTTGCGGACTTTTTTGTCCAAGCGCATCGCCCCCATGACCTCCGATAGTGTGACTGATGAATCGATCGTCGTGTCGTAACCCAGTGCGAGTATCAAATTATCGATGCGAATGGCTGTTTTAGAATCCAGAAACCCCATGGTTTCTGCCAGTCGCGTGGCGCCGATCATGCCAATGGCTACGGCCTCTCCGTGAAGATATCGCCCATACCCAGATGCGGCTTCAACGCCATGGCCGATGGTGTGCCCAAAATTGAGTATCTCACGCCGCCCTGATTCTTTTTCATCTTGGGTCACCACTTGGGTTTTGTCAGCGACGGACCGAGTGATCAAATGGGCCCAAATATCGGAGTCACGAGTGATATTGCATGCCTTAATTTTATCGACGTGGGTTTCGATATATTTAAATAGGCCGGCATTTCCGATAATGCCATACTTTACTATTTCAGCCAGCCCGCATTTGATTTCTCGTTCGGGTAGCGTGGCCAACAATGTAAAATCAACTACCGTAAATAATGGTTGATAAAATGTGCCAATCAAATTTTTTCCCTTTGAATGATTCACTCCGGTTTTGCCACCAATGGCCGAATCAACCTGAGCCAGTAATGTTGTCGGGATATGTATCAAATTAATTCCCCGCAAATAGATACTGGCAGCAAATGCGGCGGTGTCGCCCACGACCCCACCTCCAAATGATATTACGGTGTCTTTTCGTTCAAATTGGTGCTCCAGAAGTTGATCAATGATTCGCATGGCGGTGTCCATTGATTTACTCGATTCACCCGATGGAATCGTAATTAACGATGGTGAGTAATCACTGTCTCGGAGCGCCTCCATCAAGGGGGCGGCCAAATTGACTAACTCAGGATGGGTGACGATGGCTACCTTTCGGCTTGCAGTTTCGTTATCTATCCATTGAGGTACCTTCGCGATCAGGTTGACCCCCACGTGTACTGGATGATTTTTGAAGTTAATTTTGATTGGGATAGTTTTCATATTAATTTGCCTTCTACGAGTAGAGTGAGTGCTGTGATGAGTGTCGTGATCTGGTCGGGAGTGCCAATGGTAATGCGCACATGTTCAGGCATTCCAAAGCTGGCTAAGTGTCGAATGATAATCCCTCGAGCCATTAATTCATCGACACATTGTTTGGCATGAACACCGATATGAACACATATGAAATTAGCATGAGACGGGATGACACTAAAGCCCATCTCGGTAATGGCATCCGTTAACCGAGTTTTTTGGGTCTGATTATTCTCTATCGTGTGGTGAATAAATTCCGGCTTGGTCAGGGCAAGGGATGCCGCCGCAAGTGCAACGCTGTTGACATTGAAGGGTTGGCGAACTTTATAAAGAGTGGCGATCACTTCCGCTGTGGACACCGCATATCCAATTCGGAAACCAGCCAATCCGTATACTTTTGAAAACGTCCGAGTGACAATCAGATTTGGATAGTCGGATAACCATGTAATGGGACGGGGATAATGGGGAGAATCGACAAATTCGGCATACGCTTCGTCGATCACCACCAGAGTGGTCGCAGGCACACGCTGCATGAACTCTGTCAATGACCGTGTGGACACAATGGTGCCTGTTGGGTTATTCGGGTTGGCAATAAAAATTAATTTTGTTGTTTCGGTAATTTGATCCGCCATGCGGCCAAGATCAAATGTGAAATCCGAGTAGGGTATGGCATCCACACTGGCATCCATAAGATTGGCCACAAACCCATATTCGGAAAACGTGCCCGATGCGGTGAGCACACGATCCCCAGGATTAAGGTAGGCCAGGCCAATCATGGTGAGAATTTCGTCACTTCCGTTGCCCACGATAATCTGGTGAGGGGCGACCGATAACTCGGCAGCAAGTGCCCCAATTAACGGGGCCCCGCTCAGGTCGGGGTACAGTGCGATTGACTCGAGACATTCAATCAGTTCGTCATGGCTGATGGGCGAACCGAAAGGATTCTCATTTGAGGCCAATTTTATCACAGCCTCTAGTCCCAATGCCGCTTTGACATCGGCGATTGACCGACCCGGGGTATAGGGCACTATCCGAGCCAGCGTGTCCCGTGGTTTAGGCCTCGGTGACATTGTCAGAGCCTTTCGACATGCTAAGTCGCTCATTCATAGTGAACCAATCCGATTCAAGGCTCGCTAATTCGGCGTCGATGGCCTCGAGACGGTTCGTTTTTTCTTCTGAATATCCGAGGGGTTCAAGCGCAAACAATCGGTGAATTTGTTTTTTTTCCGCTTCTAATTTTTCGACTTTACGCTCGATTCCCTGCATTTTTTTCGTGAGTTCGCGCTGTGCTTTTCCAGACAACACCGCGGATGCCTGTTTTTTTGAGGTGGGTTTAGGGGAATCACTAATCAATTGGCTGGCGACTACGTTTTTGAGGTAGCTTAAAAACTCGTCGAAGGGGCCGGGGAAATTGCGTATTTTTCCGTCGGCGACATGAATGACTCCAGTGGCAACTTCGCTGATAAACGTACGATCGTGGCTAATAAACAACACCGTACCCGCGTAATCCTTGAGGCTTTCGCCCAACAATTCGACTGTTTCAAAATCCAGGTGGTTGGTGGGCTCGTCGAGCAGCATCACGGTTGGATTGGACAAAATTATTTTAGCCAGCAGCACTCGGGCGCGTTCTCCTCCGCTTAATACTGACAGCGATTTGTGCATGTCGTCGCCACTGAATAACAAGCTTCCGGCGGTATCTAATACTTGTTGCCTTGGGACCGATGGATCGGCTTCTTTTTCGAGATATTGGACAATGGTCAGCGGTTGATTGAGTTCTTCATAGACGTGTTGGGCAAAATATCCGATCTGTGTGCCGAAGCCCCACTTGACCCGACCGTTTAAGGGGCGTAGGGTCTCGGCGATTGTTTTTAGAAATGTTGATTTCCCTTGGCCATTATCACCCAGTACGGCAATTCTCTGGCCGCGTTCAATCGACACATTGACCGGTCCGGCAACGTGTTTGTTGGGATACCCTATGGCGAGATCCATTACATCCAGCGCCGTCCCCTTTTTGCGTTCTTGGAGTGGAAATTTAATGCGTGCCGTCGAGAGGGGTGCGTCAATCTCTACTTTTTGTAATTTTTCCAGCTGTTTCATTTTTGATTGGGCTTGAGTGGCCTTGGAGGCTTTGGCACGAAACCGGGTGATAAATCGTTCCAGGTGCTCCTGCTTTTTTTCCACGTTTCGATTAAATGCTTCGGCGTGGGCCAATCGCTCGGATTTGTAAGCGATATAATCGTCGATAGTTCCAGGAAATAGATCCAGTTTGCCGGAGGCTACTTCGAGCGTGTGATCGCAGGTGCGCCGGAGAAACTCCCGATCGTGGGAAATCAACAATACTCCGCCGGAAAACGTGTTGATGAACCGCTCGAGTAACAGTAACGTGCTTAAGTCCAAATAGTTCGTTGGCTCATCGAGCATCAACATATTGGGTTCGGAGGCGGTAATGGTCGCTAATTTGACTCGCATCCGATACCCCCCGGATAAGGCGAGCGGCGATTGGTCTAATTGGGCGTCTGTAATTCCAAAGGCGTGAGCCGCTTTGGCGCACTCCCAGGCGGGGGCTCCGGATGTTCGTTCCATCCAGGCTAACGTGGCTTCGCTGTCACTGAAGTCGTCGTGCTGGCGCAGATAGCCGATGGTTAATCCCGCACTTTGGGTAATGGTTCCCGATGTCGCTTCGTCCGTACCAAGTACGATATGAAAAAATGTGGTTTTTCCAGCACCGTTGCGACCAATGATCCCTATTTTTTGATCAGTGGATAGGGTCACTGAGACATTGTCGAGCAAGGTTCGGGTGCCAATTGTTTTGGTCAGTTGTGATACAGTAATAAATTCAGCCATACCTATATATGAAACATGTAATCGCGCTTTTCCTGCAATAGGCGGTCTTCGCGAACCAATAAGTCAGCCAACGTTTCGTTGTCGAGTATCTGACACGTTGCATCGAGTACGTTGGTCATGATTTCCCGCAGCCCACATAAATCCTCGCCCGGACATTCGTCACAGGGTAGGTATCCGTCACGATTCACGCACGACACCATACCGATCGGGCCAGATAGTTTTCGAATGATTTGGCCAATACTAATCTCTTCAGGATTAATTTTTAAAAAATATCCGCCCCCTTGGCCTTTTTTGGATTCCAGGATGTGATGTTTTTTCAGCTCCAATAAGATGAGTTCTAAAAATTTTTTAGGAATGTCTCCTTTTTGAGCAATGTCGGAAATTAACATCGGCTCAGGGTGAGCGTGGCGGGCGAGGATTCGCAATGCACTGATGGCGTATTTTGTTTTTTTGGATAACATACCTAGGCGGTAACGTACGTTTCGATCGGTGCACAGGTGCAGACTAAATTCCGATCTCCATAGGCGCCGTCGATCCTCGCGACCGATGGCCAGAATTTCGTGGATCGGTTGACCCCGGGTGGGTATACGGCGGTCTCTCGTGAGTAAGGGTGCCCCCAGTCCGTTGCGATTGCTTCGGCGGCTGTATGTGGGGCGTTTTTCAGGACATTGTGTGTGGCATCGGCGGATCCCTCGATTATCGCGTCAATTTCTGATCGGATGGAAATCATGGCGTCACAAAATCGATCCAGTTCATCCACATTTTCAGACTCTGTGGGCTCGATCATTAAGGTTCCCGCCACTGGAAAAGAAACGGTTGGAGCATGAAATCCATAGTCGATGAGTCGTTTGGCAATATCTTCAACTTCGATTTTTCCCTGTTTTTTGAATGGTTGGAAATTTAATATTAATTCATGGGCAACCCGTCCATTTTGGCCGACATATAACACGTCATAATGGGGTGCCAGTCGCTCTTTGATGTAATTTGCGTTGGCAATCGCCACCTGGGTAGCGCGGGTCAAGCCCGCGCCACCCATCATCCGAATATACGCGTACGAAATAATTAAAATGGAGGCGCTTCCCCATGGGGCGGCGGATACGGGACGGGTGGCATGGGAATGGCCAAGGTCGACGAATGGATGCCCGGGCAAAAACGGTTCAAGGTGAGCGGCAACACAAATCGGTCCCATTCCGGGGCCACCCCCCCCGTGAGGAATAGAAAATGTTTTGTGAAGGTTGATGTGGCAGACGTCAGCGCCAATCAAGGCGGGAGAGGTCAGCCCCACTTGGGCATTCATGTTGGCCCCGTCCATGTACACTTGTCCGCCGTTCTGGTGAATAATCTCACAGATCGTTTGAATCTCTGATTCAAACACGCCATGGGTGGAGGGGTAGGTCACCATTAACACGCTTAATCGATCGGAGTATTGAATGGCTTTCGCTCGGAGATCATCGACATCGATATTACCCTGGTCGTCGCAGGATACAATCACAATCTCCAATCCCGCCAATGCGGCACTGGCCGGGTTTGTTCCGTGGGCAGACGATGGAATGAGCGCAATCGTTCGATGCGCATCCCCTCGGTAGTGGTGGTACGCGCGGATCACCATAAGACCCGCGTACTCACCTTGAGCGCCCGAATTCGGCTGTAATGAACACGCCGCAAATCCGGTAGATTCGCACAGGGCGTCGGACAATCGATCAAATATGATGCGGTACCCTTCGGCTTGATTTACTGGAACAAAGGGGTGGAGCTGTGAAAAATTACGCCAGGTA
>Ga0214923_10005219_pt1 | contig 15219 bp, 15 predicted proteins | sample LL1510_MetaG_FD_177993 | JGI IMG/M metagenome (GOLD analysis project Ga0214923, IMG submission 177993) | Freshwater microbial communities from Lake Lanier, Atlanta, Georgia, United States - LL-1510 | ecosystem: Environmental > Aquatic > Freshwater > Lake | place: USA: Georgia | collected...
AAAGTAAGAACACAGCAAGGTTTTTTTACTCTACAACAAACTTGTCCCGATTGTGGAGGAGAGGGTGAAGTGCTTTCTAACCCTTGCAAAGATTGTAGAGGATCTGGGGCTATTAAGACAAAAAAAAATCTATCCATTCAAATTCCAAAAGGAGTTGATGATGGAACGCAAATAAGATTATCTGGAAAAGGGGATGCAGGTTATAGAGGTGGATCTAATGGAGATCTTTATATATTTATAACACTTGAAAAACATAAAATTTTTCAAAGATCTGAAGAAAATCTATACTACAAATTACCCATATCAATGACCGATGCTGCACTTGGTGCCGAAATAGAGGTTCCGACTATAGATGGTGGAAAATCAAAGATTAAAATTCCCCCAGGAACACAGTCTGGCAAACAATTTAGGCTAAAAGGCAAAGGAATGCCTATTATAAGAAGCGATAATTATGGAGATTTATATCTAGAAACAAATGTAGTAATTCCAGAATCTTTATCAAAAGAGCAAAAAGACTTACTCGAAAAATTTAAATCTTTGGAAGATTTAAATAATAACTCAGAAATAAAAAATTTTGTAAATAAGGCAAAAAAATTCTGGGAAAAGATTAATTAATTATATAATCTTACAATACAATTAAAATTATAAATGATTGAAAGTTTAGACAAAGGAATTTCGCTTCATTTGTCTGGTCAATTAGACAAAGCAAAAAAAATCTACGAGAATATAATTCAATCAGAAACTAGCAATTTTCAAGCAATACATCTTTTGGGGGTTATCTTTTTTCAAAAAAAAAATTATTCAAAAAGTATAGAACTAATAAAAAATTCTATAAACATTAACCCCAAAAATTTTACTGCCTACAATAATTTAGGTAATGTCTTTAAAGAATTAAGAAAATATTCTGATGCAATTATAAATTATAATAAAGCTGTAGAAATAAATCCAAATTATAGCGGATGCCTATATAATCTTGCAAAAACACACGCTAGTATATCAAATTATGAATTAGCTTTAAATTTTTACAAAAAATCTATTGCTTCTAATCCTAATTTTCTTGATGCCTATTATGATTATGCTGAACTACTTGAGATATTAGGATCATATGATCAGGCCCTTGAAAACTATTATAAACTGCAAAAATTAAAAAATAACTATCCTTGTCTTAAAAGTTCAATCGTCCATTTAAAACTCAAAATTTGTCAATGGGAGAATCTTGAGGAAGAAATTGAAGATATTAAGAATAGCATAACCAAAGAGCTGATTGTCAATCCATTTCACGTTACGGTTATTACTGACTCTTCAATGTTACAAAAAATCGCAATTGAAAAATATTCACAATATAAATTTCCCGAGATAAATATTTCTCTATCATCTGAAACAGATACCTCTTCTTCAAAAAAAATCTTTAATAAAAAAAAAATTAAAATTGGGTATTATTGTGCAGATTTTTCAAATCACCCAATAGGCAGACTTACTGCCGAATTATTTGAGTATCATAATAAAGATATTTTTGAAATTTATGGCTTTTATTTTGGTAACATTAATGATTCTTTAACCTCCAGAATATCAAATAATTTTAAAAAATTTATAAATGTTTTTTCGAAATCAGACATTGAAATAGCAGATTTATCAAGAAGTCTTGGAATCGATATAGCAATAGATTTAAATGGTTTTACTAGAAACTGTAGACCCAATATATTTGCATTTAGAAGTGCTAAATTACAAATTAATTATTTAGCATATCCAGCAACTATGGGCAGTAAATATATGGATTATATAATTGCAGATAAGATTTTAATTCCTGAAAATAACAAAAAATTTTTTACTGAAAAAATTATTTATTTACCAAAATGTTATCAAGTAAGCGACCAAAAAAGATTAATATCAAAAAAAAAGATTTCAAAAAAAGATTTTAATTTACCAGAAGATAAATTTATCTTTTGTTGTTTTAATAATGTTATAAAAATAAATCCTGGAATATTTGAAATATGGATGAAGATTTTAAAAAATAATAAAAACAGTATTTTGTGGCTATTATCCAACAATAACGTAGTAATTAATAATCTTAAATCAGAAGCCGAAAGAAGAAATATTAATAAGGATAGGTTAATTTTTTCTAAAAAACTTACAAACGAAGATCATTTGGCAAGATATAAATTAGCTGACTTATTTTTAGATACCTTTCCTTATAACGCACACACAACAGCCAATGAAGCCTTGTACTGCGGTGTACCAGTCTTAACATTGATTGGTAATAGTTTTGCATCAAGAGTCGGGGCAAGCATATTGACTGCCTTAAATATGGAAGAATTGATTGCACACTCAAAAGCTGAGTATTTCGATATAGCATCTAGTATTTGTCAAAATACAAGCAAGTTTATATCTATAAAAAAAAAACTATTATATAACAAGCAAAACTCAACATTATTTGATACAAAATTATATGTTAAAAATCTTGAACTAGCTTATCTTGAGATTTATAAAAAAAATAAACAAAATCTAAAACCAGAAAATATCTACATAAATTAAGAATAAAAATTCAATAAATGAAAAAAATTAAAATTAGTGTTTGTGGTGGACTAGGAAAAATGGGAAAAATCTTAATTAAAAAAATTTTAAATAATAAAAATTTAACTTTATATAGCGTGACGGATATAATAATAAAAAAAAGTTCAAATAATACTATAGTTCAAAAAAATAGTTTAAATGCCTTTAAAAATACAGATGTAATTATTGATTTTTCAAGACCTAAGGCTTCTCTTGAGGTATTAAATTATGCTCAAAAGTTTAAAAAAAAAGTAGTAATTGGGACAACAGGTTTTAACTTAAAACAAAATAATCTAATTAAAAATTACTCTAAAAAAATTGCTATATTTAAATCTGGTAACATGAGTCTCGGTATTAATCTTTTAGAACATACCGTTCGTATTGTTTCAAAAAAAATACCTGATAACTATCAAATTGGAATTAGTGATAACCATCATAAACAAAAGATCGATTATCCATCGGGAACAGCTTTAATGCTAGCAAATGCAGTATCTAGGGGTAAAAATAAAAATTTAAAATCTTTAAAAGGAAAAGTATTCCTAAATAAACCAGGAAGCTTACAAAAGAATAAAATTAATTTCTTTATTACTCGAAGAGGAAATACAATTGGCAAACATTCTGTGATATTTAATAATAAAATAGAAAATATAGAATTAAAACACACTGCTTTTTCCAGAGAACTTTTTGCAGACGGAGCTTTAAATGCTGCGATCTGGATAAGTAAAAAAAATAGGGGTTTATTTAATATGCAAGATATGTTGGGCATTAAATAAATTTAATAAGAGTATTTGAAACTTCTTTAATGCTTCTTAATGAAAATAAAGCTTCTAAACTTATTGCACTTTTAAATAAATCAATAAAGAAACCTAAGACATCTTTAAAATATAGAAATCATTTTACTTTATTAACTTCTGTTGTTCTTTCGGCACAATGCACTGACGTTAATGTAAATAACGTTACTAAAAACATTTATAAAAAATATTACACTCCTAAACACTTTGTAGATCTTGGAATAATTAAAATAAAAAATCTTATTAAGAGTATAGGTCTCTTTAATAATAAAGCGAAAAATTTATATTATTTGTCTAAAATTTTACTAGAAAGATATCAAAGTAAGATTCCAAATAATTTTGAAGAGTTAATACTTCTTCCTGGAGTTGGCAGAAAAACAGCTAATGTTGTTTTAAATGCTGCATTTAATAAACCAACTATTGCTGTAGATACCCATGTTTTTAGAGTTGCCAATAGAACAGGCCTTGCTAATGGAAAAAATCCTAAACAAGTTGAAAATCAACTTTTAAAAATACTCCCTAAAAAAAATCTTACAAAAGCTCATAATTTAATACTTTTGCACGGAAGATATATCTGCAAATCTAGAAATCCATTATGTAAAAAGTGTGTAATTAGCAAAGTTTGTTTATACGAAGGAAAAAATGAATAAAAAAATATTAGGAATAGGCAATGCAATTGTTGATGTGCTTGCAAAAGTGGAAGATGAATTTTTAATAAAAAGAAATCTTCATAAAGGTTCCATGAAACTTATTGATAAATCCGAATTTGAAGATATTAAAAAAAATATTAAAATTGAGAAGGTTGTAGCAGGAGGTTCTGTTGCAAATACCATGTCTGGAATTGCCCATCTAAAAGGAAGCTCATCTTTTATTGGAAAAATTAATTCTGATAATTTTGGAAATATCTACAAAAAAAGTCTTGAGGATATAAATGTAAAATTTCCTTATCGTCAAAAAAATGAAAATTTATCTACAGGGGCATCAATCATTTTAATTACCCCTGACTCTGAAAGAACTATGTGTACTTATCTTGGTATATCCTCACATCTTTCAGAGAACGATATAAGAGAAAATGACATCATAAATAATGAGTTAATTTTTTTGGAAGGATATCTATGGGATAAAGGAATAAGTGAAAAAATGTTTAAGCATACAATAAATATAGCTAAAAAAAATAAAGTGAAAATTGCAATGAGCCTATCTGATGTTTTTTGCGTAACCAGACATAAGGAGGACTTTTATAACTTATTAAAAAATGACCTGGATATATTAATAGGGAATGAAAATGAAATAAATGAACTAGCAAACAAAAAGAATTTATTAGATTCGATTGCTGAATTAAAAAAATTGAAAAAATTGATAGTTGTCACAAGAAGTGAGAATGGAAGTTTAGCTCTTAATGATAATGAAATTGTAAGCTGCGATAGTACAAAAGTTAATAAAATATTAGATCTCACTGGTGCTGGAGACTTATTTGCAGCTGGATTTTTAAAAGAATATTTAGAAAAATCTGAAATTAAAAAATGCCTAATGACTGGATCAATCCTTGCTTCAAAAATAATTCAAAAAATAGGTGCGCGACTAGAATAAAATAAATTTCTATTTAGTGAGCAAATAATATCTAGAGTTTTTTTCAATAATAAAATTACTATCTTCAAAAATATTATTTATTTTCTTTCTTAGTCTGTGCAAATGTGTTTCAAAAGCGTGGCTTTCTAAATCTGAATTATGATTCCATATATTCTTTAATAAAAAAGATTTATCTAGCCCATTGTTTTTACTTAAAACCAGTATTAGTTCTAATTCTTTTTCCGTCAGTTTTGCTTTTTTACCCTTTTTAACAATAAGTCTTTGGTTAGAATCTATTTCATAACCTTTAATAATAATTTTAGATTTTTTAAAAAAATTATACTTTGTAAGCAAAATATTTAATATTTCTTTAAGTGAGAGTATTTCTATAGGTAAAATTAAAGATATATGAAAATCTAATAAACGTAATTTATTTTTGATTAAAAAATTCTTATTATTTAATAAAAATACTGTTGGAATATTATCAGAAAATAATTTATTTAATTTGGATAACTGTAATTCCTCTGGAAATATAATTCTAACCAAAGAATCTTTAATATTATGTTCCGTATTGCTTTCTGAGCTTATGACATAATTAAGATCTAATTCTCTGATCAACTTAGAAAAAGAAATTGACCCAATAATATGAAGGTGAATATTACCCATAAATAACTATATAATATATTTAATATGATTGTTGTAAAAAAAAACAACTACCTAGAATACAAAAATCTTAAATTTCGATGTGCTTTAGGAAAAGCAGGGATTCAAAAAAAAATTAAAGAAGGAGATAATATAACACCAAAAGGCACTTATAAAATTCTAAGTGTTTATTATAGAGAAGATAGAGTTAAAAAAATTAAATGCTCAATTAAAAAAATAAAAATTACTAAAAAAATAGGTTGGTGCGATGATTCAAATAGTAGATATTATAACAAAATAATTAGACTACCTAGTAAGCTTAGCCATGAAATTTTATACCGAAAAGATAATATTTACGACATTATATGTGTCATTAATTATAATATAAATCCCACATTAAAAGAAAGAGGCAGTGCTATTTTTTTACACGTCGCAAGAAAAAAATATCAAAAAACTAAAGGCTGTATTGCTCTAAAAAAAAGTCATCTAATAAAGTTACTTTCTCTAATTAAAAAGAATACCAAAATCAAAATAAGTTAATTAAATTATTTAAATATGGCAGAGCCAATTCTAAGATATGTAGAACCATAATGTAGTGCTTCTTTATAATCAGAAGACATCCCCATACTTAGTTCGTCCAAATCATTATCAGTCTTAAATTTTTGCATATTTTTAAAAAAAGGCCGTGGATCTAAATTAATTGGTGGAATACACATCAATCCAATAACATTAAGTTTTAGATCCCCTTTACAAAAATTGACAAAATCTTTAACAATAGAGCTCTCAATACCATTTTTTTGTACTTCGTTCCCTATATTTATTTGAATAAAATATTTTATTTTCCTTTCAGAATTAAATTCCAAATCAGAAAATTTTTTAGCTAATTTTTCGCTATCAAGTGTGTGAATAAAATCAAACAAAACAAAAGCATCTTTGACCTTATTAGACTGAAGTTTGCCAATAAGATGGAGTTTTATATCCTTATAATTTTTAAGAATAGGAGTCCATTTCTCTTTAGCTTCTTGCACTCTATTTTCGCCAAAATGTAAATGTCCATTTCTGATAATAGGAAGAATACCATCAATAGATTGGTTTTTGGTTACTACAATCAAGTGTTGTTTTTTATTTAATTTATTAACCTCTAGTTTTAAAGCTTTATAATTCTCTAAAAAATTCATATAAAAATTGCAGTGAAAAATATTAAATTAGATTACTATATATTTATCGAAGAACTAAACGAAAAAATAATAAAAAATATAATAAACTTAAAAAAAAAAAAAATAAGTTTGAGAATTATTATATTAGATAAAAATCTCTTTATAATTTCAAAATTTGCTAAAAAAAATAGAATTCCTTTTTTTATTAAGGATAACATAAAATTGGCAAAACTTGTTCATGCTCAAGGTATATTTTTAACTAATAAAAATAAGATCCTAAGAAACAACATTAAAGAAACAACAAAATTAGAAGTTATTGGATCGGCCCATAATCAGCATGAATATTATATAAAAGAAAAACAAAATTGTAGCACCATTATGTTGTCCCCAATTTTTTATAATAACAAATATTCACATAATAAAATATTATTTGTGCCAAGATTTAATTTAATAACATTAAACTGGAAAAAAAATATTGCCGCCCTAGGGGGTATTAATTTTAAAAATCTAAAATTAATAAATCTTACAAAATCTAAATCGATAGGACTTAAATCTTTAATTATAAATTAAATAAAAAAACCCACCCACAATTAAGTGGGTGGGTTTTTAAATTACGTACTTTAACTAAGTTTAAACTTAGAATTTTCCGATAAGTCTTGCTATGAAGTGATCTGAGTCAGAACCCGCAATACCACCTTGATCAGTATTTTGAGCATAACCAACAGAAAGATCAACTGGTCCTAAAGCATAACCGATGTTAATGCCTTTAACTTTTTGATCTACAGTACTATTATCTCTGGTTGCTTTTGCGTATAAAAGACCAATTGTTACGTCTTTATTAACTGCATAAGCAGCAGCATAAGCTTTTTCTGTTACTTCTGATAAAGTGCCATTAGTAACGTTGGCAGCTGTAGTTTCTTGTTGGTGAACTTTTTTATTAGCACCAATAGTTATTTCACCAAAATTATATTTGATACCCATATTTTTGGCTTCAGCTTTTACAGTGTTTGTGTTTGTCACAAAGTCATTATTAGCATTTTTGAAATAATGAACTTGTAAACCTTTAACACCAAAGTCACCTAAGAAACCGTATTCATAGGCAGTAGTTGTGTTAGCAGGTACATCCTCTGAACCTCCTAAACCAGCAGTTGCAGCAGCAGCTCCTTGGTCACCCGTACCAGCGTTGTTTGGAACATATAGGTAAGAGAATGATCCAATTGGAGTTTTTTGTACTACTGCACCACCAAAAGCTTGTCCTGGTGCAGCACCAGGATGTTGTTTAAATCGTGTTCCAGCGTTAGTCACAGAACCAGTCTGCGAAAATTCATTCGGAGTAAATCCAACTAAATTTGTTGCAGAGAAATCTGTGTCACTTCTCTGGATATGATCCCTAGAGAAAGAAACAGTTGTACCTGAACTTGCGTTTGTTAAGTCAATGTATGTATTTTCATTGAAAAGTGTACCTGTTTGGTTTCCATCATTCTCGATAGCAAATCCAGCAGCGTAATCAAGTCCACCAACATTTAATTTTCCTTTAGTTTGGACGTTGATTTGTTGCTCAACACCAAAACCATATTGACTGTCAGCAGTTCCATTTCCGCCAGTATCTGCGGATCCTATACCTTTTTTCATGGTGATGTCAGAGTAACTTACTCTAATTTCACCAGTGATAGTAGTTTGCGCAATAGCAGCTGTTGTTAGAACAGAAGCTAAAGCTGTTGTTAACATTAGTTTTTTCATTGTTTTCCTTATTTGTTATTAATTTGTTAACTGAATAATATTCAATTAACAGATCCTCTTTTATAATTTTAAGTATATATTTGTTAAAATTTATGCATAATTCAGGTAAATAATTGTAAACTGTGTTATTTTTACAACAGTATTTTTAACCAATTATAATGATAAAAAGCCACTAATTTAAAATTTTTAAAAAATATGTTGAGATATTCCTTTATTGTATTGTTTTTATTAACTTTTTTCACACATTGCGCAAAAGTGGATCCTATAACAGGGGAAAAAGTACTTGTTGAAACCGATACAAGAAAAAAATCTAGAGAATTTGTTGATAAGCAAGGTGGTCTATTCGGTGAGATTGGAAAAAGTAGTTCTGGAACAAATTTTGAATTTTCTACTTCAAATGTTTTATGGAGAGCAACTCTTAAAAGTTTAGATTTTCTTCCACTTGCTAACGCTGACTATTCAGGTGGAATAATAGTTTATGATTGGTATTCAAATAAAAATGATAAAGAATCTATAAAAATATCAGTAAGATTTTTAAGCAATGAATTAAAATCCTCTTCTGTTATGGTCGCAGGACATAAAAAAATTTGTGATGAGGTGGGTAAATGCTTTATTGAAAAGTTAGATAATAAATTTACTGATGAAATTAAAGAATCTGTTATCTCAACAGCAAGAATTCTAAAAATAGAAGACTCTAAAAAAGATACAAAAAAATAGTCACCTAACTTTTAAAATGGAAAATTACAATCCTCTTCCGATTGAAGAAAAGTGGATAAGTTTTTTTAAAGATGGCGAGGTCTTTAAAACAAAAAAAAATAAAAATAAAAAATTTTATTGTTTAGAAATGTTTCCTTACCCTTCTGGAAACATTCACATGGGTCATGTTCGAAATTATACACTTGGCGATGTAATAGCTAATTTTAAAAGGCTAAATAATTATAATGTTTTACACCCCATGGGATGGGATGCTTTTGGTCTGCCCGCAGAGAATGCGGCCATACAAAATAATATGCACCCCAAAGAGTGGACATTAAAAAATATTTCAAAAATGAAGTCTCAACTGCAACGACTTGGTCTATCAATAGATTGGGGTAAAGAAATTTCCACTTGTGACCCTTTATATTATAAACATCAACAAATCTTGTTTTCTGTTCTTTTTAAAAAGGGAATTGCATATAAAAAAAAAAGTTACATCAATTGGGATCCTATTGACAATACCGTTCTTGCAAATGAGCAGGTTATTGATGGTAAGGGTTGGAGGTCTGGAGCGATCGTTGAGAAAAAAGAATTAAATCAATGGTTCTTAAATATTACAAAATATTCTGAACAATTATTAAAATCTCTTGATGATTTAAAAGGTTGGCCAGAAAAAGTAAGATTGATGCAAAAAAATTGGGTTGGGAAATCTGTAGGTTGTGAGATTGATTTTGTTTCTGATTATAAAAATACTAAAATAAAAATTTTTACAACGCGACCTGATACAATATTTGGAGCCTCATTTGTTGCTATTGCCCCGGATCACCCTTTTACTGAATATTTTAAAAATGAAAAAGATTTTCAAAATTTTAAAGAGCTTGCTTTAAAAAATATTGGCACAGAATCTTCATTATCTAAAAATGAAAAATTAGGTTTTAAAACAAAATTTTTTGTATTTCATCCTTTTTTAAAAAAGAAAATGCCAATTTATGTAGCTAATTTTATATTAATGGATTACGGAACAGGAGCTATATTTGGTTGCCCAGCCCACGATCAGAGAGACTTGGAATTTGCTAAAAAATATAATTTAGAAATAATTCCCGTTGTAAGTCCTAATAAATTCAAACCAATTATAATTAATGACCAGGCATACACGGAAAATGGTTACATTATCAATTCAGATTTTCTTGATGGTTTAAGTGTTGAAGAAGCAAAAAAAAATATTATTCAAAAAATAGAAGAAAAAAAAATAGGACGTTCAAAAATTATTTATCGTCTTAAAGATTGGGGAATATCTAGACAAAGATACTGGGGATGTCCAATTCCAATTATGTATAGAGAAGATGGTAAGGTTATTTTGGTTCCAGAAAAAGATCTACCTATAGAGCTTCCTGACGATATAAACTTTGATAAGCCAGGAAATCCACTGGAAAATCATCCAACATGGAAATATACAAAATGTCCAGAAACTGGAATGAAGGCAATACGTGAAACTGATACTCTTGACACCTTTGTAGATTCTTCTTGGTATTTTCTTCGATTTTGCTCGCCAAGAGAGGAAAAGAGACCTTTTGATATAGATGAAGCAAATTATTGGATGCCGGTAGATCAATATATTGGTGGTGTCGAACATGCCATACTTCATCTTCTATATTCAAGATTTTTTAGTTTGGCTCTGCAAAATGAATTTAAATTAAAAATTTCTGAACCTTTTGAAAATCTTTTTACGCAGGGAATGGTATGTCATCCAACATTTAAAACAGAAAAAGGGAAGTGGGTTTTCCCTAAAGAAGTTATTGAAAAACATGGATCCTATTTTTTAGATAATAAAGAAAAAGTTATAAAAGGAGACAGTCAGGCCATGTCTAAGTCTAAAAAGAATATTATTGATCCTGATGATATTATAAATATTTATGGGGCGGATGCTGTAAGATGGTTTATCTTATCAGATAGTCCTCCAGATCGAGATATTCAATGGAGCGATAGCGGTATCCAAGGTGCATTTAAATACATACAAAAAATATTGCGTGTTTGTGAAAAAATAAAAATTTATAAAAAAGAAAAAGAGGAAAGTGATAATAGCTTTTTAATTAAAACAAATGTTCTAATAAAAGAAATTACAGAATGTATAGAAAAATTTCATATTAATGTAGCTGTAGCTAAACTTTATGTTTTTTTAAATAATCTTAATGAAGAAGTTGATAAAAAAACTTTAAATGAGCCAGATATTATCAATACTTATAAAAAATATTTAATTATTATCTCTGCTTTTACGCCATTTATCGCAAACGAATGCTGGGAAAAAATTACAAAAGAAAATAATCTAAATTCACAAGAGTGGCCTAAAATCCAAAATACTCAAATAAAAAAAGATAGTTTCGACATTGTAATTCAAATAAATGGTAAAAAAAGAGCAATTATCAACGCTATTAACAATGAAAGTGAAGAAAATATTTTTAGCAAATCCTTAGCAATTAAAAATATTAAAGTTATATTAGAAGAGAAAAATATAACAAAAAAAATTTTTATAAAAAATAAACTACTTAATATTGTTACTAATGATAAATAAATTCTTTCTAACTATTATAATATCATTTACCTTAACTCATTGTGGTTTCTCCCCTATATATACTGGCAATTCTAAGCAGGTAATTATTTCTAAATCAGAAATTATTGGTGACAAGGATCTAGCTTTTAATTTAGAACAAAAATTAAATTTTAAAAAGGATGAAAAAAATTTAAATGCTTATATATTTAAAGCTCAAATTTACGATACAGCAGAGAGTTCTCTCATTGATTCAAGAGGAATTTCTACAGAAGAAATTATAAAATTAACTGTAAGCTACCAATTTCAAGATAAAAATGGAGTTGTCATCTATCAAGATGCTATAACAAAAGACAAGAGAGTTTCAGTCACAGATAATTTATCAAATAATATTTTAGTAAAAAATAATGAAAAAAGAATTTTATTAGATTCAATAATTCAAAATATCTTATTTAAATCAAGAGTCTCATTAAATTAGTTTCAATGCTCTTAAAATCACAAGAGATAATCTTAAAAAAAAAAGATTTTTTTAAGAGCAAAATAATTCTTTTGTATGGTGAGAATCAAGATTTAGTTAATGATTTAAATCAACAAATTGTATCTAAATTTTCAGAAGAGAATAAAATATCAAAATCTTTTTTTGAAGAAGATATAATCAAGAGTCCGGAAAATATTATTAATTATTATCTTAATGGATCATTATTTGATGATAATAAGAATATTTCAATCATTAAAAACTGTTCTGAGAAAATACTAGAAATTATTAATAAAATAAAAAATAATATTACTGATAATATTATTATTTTGAACTCTGAAGTGCTTCTAAAAAATTCAAAACTAAGACAATTTGGAGAATATGATAAGTTAGCTATTTGTATCCCCTGCTATCAAGAAACTAAATTTGATATAAAAAAATTTTTCACAGAACAACTTAAAATAAATAATATTCAATTATTAGACTCACAAAGTGAAACTATTATTAACTCTTCTTCCTTAAAAAGATCAAAAATTAAAGAAGTAATTGAAAAATTAAATCTATATAAAAATTCAGGAAAAATAACAGATCAAATTATTGAAGAAATTTGTACTGATACAGATCTAAAAAAGAATGATGAAATTATTGATATATTGCTGTCTAAAAATGAGAAAAATATTAATGAATTTATATCCAATATGTCTAATTATGAAAAAAATTTTATAGAAATAATTATTATTCTAAGATCATTCATAATTAAAATTCTAGATATTCAAAAAAATAACAAAACTCTTTCTATCGATGACAGAATTGAAAGATATAAACCACCTATTTTCTGGAAAGATAAAGATAGAATAAAAAACATATTAAAAATTTGGACCACTACTAATCTTGAAAAATTTCTTAATAATCTAAATATTATCGAATGTGAGTTTAAGAGAAATGATTTAAATCAAGATACTCAATTTTATTATTTTTTAACTCAAAACCTATCTAAAATAACCCTTAAGAACACTGATAATTTTATTTAATTGTTCAAGATTTTTATAAGAAAATTTAATCTCTCCAGAATTATTTTTTTTATTCTTAATATCTACTTTTATTCCCATTAAAAGTTCAAGATCGTTTTCTAAAGATTTTATATTTGTATCTTTATTATTTGTTGTATTTTTTTTAGAACTTGAAAAAACTTGCTCTTTTTTAACTAAAAATTCAGCCTGCCTTACTGAAAGATTTTTATTAACTATTATTTTAGCAAGTCTAATATTATCCGGAACATTAACTAAACATCTAGCATGTCCAGCTGTTAATAAACCATCTGATATCATTCTTTTTATCTCTTCAGGCAGACCAACAAGTCTTAGAGTGTTAGCGATATGACTTCTGCTTTTTCCTAAAATTTTTGATAATGTTTCTTGAGAATATGCAAATTTTCTAACTAAATTATCGTAACCTAAGGCCTCTTCTATTCCGTTTAAATCTGACCTTTGAATATTTTCTAATATTGCAAATTCTAAAGATTTCTTATCATCAATATTTAAAACAATAACTGGGACTTCGTGTATTTTTGCAAGTTGAGCTGCTCTCCATCTTCTTTCTCCAGCAACAATTTCATATTTATTATCTGATTTTTTTCTAACTAATATTGGCTGGATAATTCCTTGCTCTTTAATTGATTCAGAAAGCTCATTAAGTAATTGTTGATTAAAATTTTTTCTTGGCTGAGAAGGATTAGCATATATAAAATGTATAGGAATTTTTTCTGAAGAACTTTTGGTTTGAATATTTTCTACAGGAATATCCCCCATTAATGCTGACAATCCTTTTCCTAGCCCTTTAAATTTATTTCCAATCATTTATGCAACTTTTTTTTCTTCAAAATTTTCTCTAATTAAAAACTCATCTACAAATTGATTATAAGCCAAAGAACCAGAACAATTTTTATCATATAAAATCACTGGCATACCAAATGATGGAGCCTCAGAAATTCTTACATTCCGAGGTATATTTGTATTATAGACCTTGTTTCCAAAAAAATTTCTGCCTTCTTTTTCAACGTCAGCGCAAAGTTTATTTCGCTTATCATACATAGTCAGAACTATGCCTTGTATTTCTAAATTAGGATTTAAATTAATTTTTATACGATCTATTGTTTTAACTAACTGACTTAACCCCTCTAAGGCAAAAAACTCAGTTTGCAATGGAACAATTAAAGAATGAGAAATAACCAAAGACATAATTGTAAGTAGACTAAGTGATGGAGGACAATCTATTATGATGAATGAAAATTTTTCTTTTTCTAAATTGTTTATTGGATCGTCAATAATGTTTTTTAATAAAAAAGCTTTTTGAGAATTATTTGCAACTTCAGTTTCAAGACCTGACAGATCTGCATTTGCTGGTATGATGCTTAAATTTTCTATTTTAGTTTTTTTTATACATTCAACAAAAGAATCTTTTTTTATAAGCATATCATAAATAGATTTTTCTCTTTCGCTATGATCAATACCTACACCAGTTGATGCGTTACCCTGCGGATCAAGATCAATAAGCAAAACTTTATAATTTTTAAGAGCAAGACCTGCTGCTAAATTAATTGCCGTGGTAGTTTTGCCAACTCCGCCCTTTTGATTTATAACAGAAATTACCCTAGGCATTTACAACTTCAAGTTGTACTAAGTTTGATATTACTAATTTTAAGAATATAAGATTCATCGGATGTAATGCTTCTAAATTTTTCTAGCTCAAAAGTATATTTTTTTTTAGCTTCATCTAATTCTTGTTGATAAGTTTTGCCTTTAATTAATATAATGCTTCTTATATTTTCATTATTTTTGAATAGCATATCTATTGTTTGTATTGTTTTCTTAAATGCTCTTGAAACTATGGTTGAAATTTTATTAAATTTATAATCTTCTAATCTTAAATTTTCAATTTTTAATATTAGAGAAAGTTTATCTGACAATTCTTTTAAAAATTTACATTTTTTTGGACTTTTATCTATTAATATAACGTTTCCATTTATTTTATCGTTTTCCATCAATATCTTTATTA
>Ga0214923_10005221_pt1 | contig 15218 bp, 11 predicted proteins | sample LL1510_MetaG_FD_177993 | JGI IMG/M metagenome (GOLD analysis project Ga0214923, IMG submission 177993) | Freshwater microbial communities from Lake Lanier, Atlanta, Georgia, United States - LL-1510 | ecosystem: Environmental > Aquatic > Freshwater > Lake | place: USA: Georgia | collected...
GAGGAACGCCGCGAGGAACGCCGCGAGGAACGCGAGCAACACAACCCCGAACAGCTCTGCAACATGGACCCCGAAGAGCATGACGATGAAGAGTAAAGCAAAAGCGCTCTGCATAAAAAAGGTAAGGAATAGGTAAGTATGATACAACCATAAATCAACCATAATCAACCATTGTTGTGTGTTGTGTGTTGTGTGTTTTATGTTCTAACACTTTTTTATTTTTATACTGTAATTTTATACTACCATGGAGTCCGAACAAAAAATAAATATTAAATCCGACCCAACCCTCAAGATAGGAAGTACAAAAATTTCGCTTTTAAAAGAGAATTTGTATACCATTGAGTCGAATAGTTTGCTTTTAGATTCTATAAATGAAAATATTGCTCATCATAGCGAACATAACAGCGAACATCAAAGATACAGCAAGCAAGTTAAAATGACACCTATTTTAGATGCAACAGGTAAAAATAAAACTACCAAAAAAACCAAAAAAGCTTTATACGAAAAAATAAAAATGAAATTCAACGCCGACTCTGTTATGCCTCTAACAACCTTTATAAACAAACAGGGAAATAAACAAGGGACAAACTATAATGTAATACTTCACTTCATAGGTAATATAGGAAACCAACTAACATTTTTACGAAACAAGGGATATTCGATTCCCTTTTTTAGTTTAGAAGATTTTATTGTTATTGACAATATCATTTTTTCTTTCATAAACGACGACAAGATTTTTAAAATAGATGACGAAACGAAGAACATTACGGTAGACTACCCGATTCGATATAATAAAAACCACTCTTTTATTCCACCTGGTCTTGCTTTCGGTCTAGATGAACAGCCCGATAAAATACCCATCGATATTTATTATTCATCAATATACCATAGTCTAGCACAACTATGTGTATATGTTTTTCTGAGAAAACAAATCAAAGATGAAGAAGACTACGACAAAGTAGCCGGTCCATTTATTTACACTTCTCTATATTGGTGCCTTAGGCGGTGTTTAGATAAAGATGAAAACAAAAGAATTCTTTTGTATGTCTAATTTATAAGAATAATATTAAGAATAAGAAACAAGAATGTCAATCGCTACTTTGAAAAGAAAAACCAATTTAGGCGGAAATCCGCGCGCTGACCCTATTTCCGGTATCGGTAACAAGGGTTTCGCTCTAAATGGAACTCTCCGCAATATCGGCGGCGTAGGTCAGTTCAGAATGGTATCCAATGTTACAAGAACAAGATATCGCGGTAACACACCCATGGGAAGCGGCGGTTTTCTCGGGAAATATCCTTTATATATATCCAACTCCGGTGACTGCTGCACCAATGATCCAAGTGTCGTTAAAAAATCTACGAAAAATACCCAAGGTATGTTGGAAGAGCGTTACAAGGGTATCTTATTCGGAACTTACCCTAACTCATGGGTCAAAGATGACGACAATGCCTATCGTGAGACAAAAACACAGGGACAGTATGTCGAGAATATAACACGAAAAGTCGGTTCCTGTAATTTCCAAAACCCCGTTTGTTGCGAAATCGATAATAGATGCAAATGTATTCAAGGGAGATATATATACATCGGTACCAAAAAGAAACTGTTTTATCGCCCAACAACTAAAAGTGTTGATAACTTTAGCCCGAATGGACAAATGATGTCGCAGGGGTTGTATATAAGCGCAGGTGGTGTTTCCAAGAAGAATAATCTTCCCACACCTGCATGCATGCAACATTATCCGCCAATGTTGTCACATACCGGATGCGACTCGGATGTTGTAACATGGCAGCAAGCCAAAGCTGTCGGTATTGTTCCACCGGACTATATGAACTGCCCTCCATGTGTCGTGACAAATCCGCCATGTGTTACGTGTGTTTAGGGTTTCCTCGCAATCCTCGCAATATATAACGTTTCGCGTTGCGTTATATATTACACTATGCTATACTATGCTGTGCCGTGTTATACCTAAAAGGAATATTTATAATTAAAGAGAAATAAAGTAGAACAACATTAAGTTGGTAAAAATCATGAAAAATTGTTGGAACATGATGGTATATTTTGCAAAGTCGCTTCTAGGAGTAACAAGTGTATATCCAACACCCGCTTGCACCGTTGTAGCTAAAAACAACACGTCTGGAAATCGTGGCTCAATATATCGTGACATATCCTCATTCAAATCCATTTCTTTCCTGATAAGATAGTAAATTATAGCAAATACTATAATACATAAAAAGTTATATAATGCACCTCGAAAAACATACTTCATTGTGATGACTATTTATAAATATTATAAATATTATAAATATTATAAATATTATAAATATTATAAATATTATAAATATTCATTTTTTACTATATTCATTTCTTGGTACTTCTCTTCGTACTTCTCTTCGTCTTTCTGTTATTCCTAGTCTTTCTGTTATTCCTAGTCTTTCTGTTATTCTTATTGTACCGCGTTTTAGCACCTCCCTCGTGGTGTTGTTGTTCGCCATCGCCATCGTCATCCTCATCGCCACTCTTTTCAGACCGCGGGCTAATATTGGACATCGGTGTTCTAAACCCTAATACACCGCTATCGCTAGAAGTCATATCCTTAAATAATGGCGACACATCTTGTGCTTCTGATGCGACACCTTCTCCTTGTTGATGCGGTCCAGTTATCTCTCTTCTATTTTTTAGAAACTTTTGTCGTGCTCTTTTTTGTTTTATAGTCAAATGTTTATACCCTTTGTGTTTTCTTCTCCACCTTTTTGTTCGCTCATTTTCAGAGCCACTTAGATGCCCTCTACTCGTCAATGAATCCGACGTTCTAGGAGACCTCGGGGAAACTAACTCTTCAGGAATCATCTGTCGTAAGTCAAATGTTGGAACACTTACGGAATCGAAATGTCCAACAGGTCTTAAAAACCGCATCGTCATTCTTTCTTTCGGGGGTAACTCCGAAGCATGCAAACGCCTCGCCAAGTGTTTGTGCATTTCTACACCCCTAAATTCGTCTCCACTCGTTTGTTGTAAAATAACGTCATCCAACATTTCACTTAAAACGTCATACGACTGCGACAAAGTAGAAGAGAATATTTTAGATACCACGCCATACCTAGACAGTTTACGCAACTGCATAAGAACAATTCTCTTCTGTATATGTTGTAGTCTATCCGCAGGCAATCCGGCGGTTTCGTACTCGGGTAAATCGGCAATCACAGAGGCACACAAAAACGCCGACCTTGAAAATTTAAACATTGTTTTTTGTTCAAAATCCGTCAACCTACTTAAAAAACACGCCGCCGAGTCACAATGCGCGCGGGGGTCCGGATGCTCTTGCTCTCCCAATCTTTCTACTGCTGCTGCTGCTGATGCTGCTACCGCGCCACTCGCAACAAATTCGCGACACTGTCTCACATTTTTATAAATGATATATACATACTCCATTAAAGCAACATCCACGTGCAAATAAAAAAAAACAAGACCCCTACCAATCGTGCAACGTCTAACACGACTATATAATTTATCAATCATCGGGTCATACGTAGTGTACGTTATATCAACTAGTTTTACTTTTTTTCTTGGAGCAGTCGTGTCACCCAAGCTCACTTTCACATTTTTTGACTCCAATTGTTTACCGCATACTCCTGGACCTCTCAACACTACATCAACGCAACTATAAGTAAGTCTTTGATTCCCTTCATATACCTCCTGAGAGAAAGATGACTGAAGTGACATCTCGCGCTTATATTCAAGACATGCCGTAATAAATGCCCCAACCTGTTGCGCAAATACTTTTCTTGTAACATCATCTTCGGAATCATGTTTCGCCAATATTACAAGGTCAATATCATCCGTTGTCTGGTTTCGTAAATCCCCTGCAACCTTTAACATATCCGCGCATAAATATAAACCGGTTTTACCTTTTAACATTACTTTACATTTTCGTTGTAATGTGCGACTCGCTATGCCTACTGCAATAAAACATAGACCCATATCATAGTTGCTTTGCGGATTTTCGAGATTTTGTTTTTTACATAACTCTGTAGTTAGCGGTAGTTTATTTACTAGACCACCTTCCATCGTATTTCCAAACATGAAGTTATGATATTCACGGTACACCTCTTCTATTAATTGATTAATATTTCGAATACCCATTCCTTGCCAGAAGTTTACATCCAATTCAACGGGAACTGCGTAATGCGACTCTACGCGAAAATCTTGCGCATCACCTGGTTGTTCTTGATGATACATGCCCATCATCATACCAGGGTGCATACCAGGATGCATTCCCATCATCATACCAGGGTGCATTCCCATCATCATATCAGGGTGCATTCCCATCATCATACCAGGATGCATTCCCATCACAGGGTAAAACGGTTGCTGCTGTTGCTGCTGTTGCTGCTGTTGCCGATTTTGCCGTTGCCGATTTTGCCGCGGACATCTATTTTGTCTATGTCCGTATTGTTTACATCTTTCGCAGTACTCTTGTGCACTTGCCATCCATATATATTATTATATTATTTTAAACTATGAAAATAATATAAAGTTATCGCCAATATAATGTTATAGTTCATACTTTTCCATCTCCACCCTCCAAAAATGAGTTCTTCCGATTCTACAGACTACACAATCGTAAAGCCACCTGCATATATTCTAAAATTATTTATAATGAAACAATCTACCTCTTCTTCGGTCGAGAACCCTAAATACGACGAACTAGTAAAAATGTACGAAGAAAAAGTAGAAGCACACAACAAAAAAATATACGACTCACAATACCCCGATTCAGGGTTCGACCTTTTTATCCCATTCGACTATACCGACCACGCCTACGGATATACCGACAATCGATTATCCCCCATGACGTTTCGCGCACCTCTCGGCGTGAAATGCTCCATGTCGCACTTTAATACCGCCTACAAAAAATCATACCCATCCGGATACTACTTATATCCTCGCTCCAGTATTGTTAAAACCCCTTTTCGTTTATCAAATTCGGTAGGTATTATTGACTCCGGGTATAGGGGTGAAATCATGGCGGTGGTTGACAACATAAACGCTGCGAATATGGATACAAAAGCGAGTATTGTACAGTATATGTCTCCGATGACGCGTATGTTTCAAATCTGTTCGCCAACATTGGAGCCGTTTATGGTACAAATTGTAAGCAGCGAAGAAAAACTGGGGGTGACAGAACGCGGGAGTGGAGGGTTTGGGTCGACAGGCGTTTAGTGCGGGTGCGGCGGCGCCCTATAGGGAAAAATTATTATATTCGTCATACGGCATCGAGCTGTCATTTGCGCCTTTGAATTTCACTATTTTACCGCTATCCATATAAATTTTGGTGGGAAAAGAAGCAGCATATTCTGCGTCATGTGTTACGACAATGAGTGTGGATTGTTTCGCCATTTCATCTATCATTCTCATGATGTACTTTTTACTGTCCGTATCGACTGCGGCGGTAGGTTCATCCATAATAACGATGGGTTTCTTACTCAGATAACAGCGCAACAAGTATATAATTTGTTTTTGACCACCACTCAGTTTTGAACCATGTAATCCGGCGAGTGTTTCTAAACCTTCGCGATGATTTTTAAATACACGCATGACGTGTAACTCGCGAAGAATCTGCTTTACTTTTTCCTTCGGTATATTATTCCCGTAACATATATTGTCAATAATAGAACGGTTGAAGAGAACTACTTTTTGATTTACACACGCTATTTTGCTTCGCAGATATTCGCGATTAATATCCAAGACATTTACACCATTGTGCAATATTTGTCCGCTTGAAACTTTATAGTATCCCATAATCAGTTTCACGATGGTCGATTTACCGCTTCCGTTGGTTCCTATAATTGCTACGCGATCAAGGGGATTTATTTTAAACGAAATATTCTCTAATGAGTTTGAGTTTTGTTTGCCCTCGTTGTTGCCGCCTTCACCGCCTTCCATATTTCTACCATAGCCGAATGATACATTTTTAAACTCGATTTGACCGTTGACGGGCATTCCGCTTTTGTTTCCATTCGGAGTAATAGTATTTAAAATATTTTGGACGATTTCTTCGCTTTCTGCCAGTTTTCCGTACCCGATAACAATGTGAACCGTTCTAGATATCGTAGACTTTAAGTATCGAATGAAAAATAAGACAATCACGACTAGTTTTACGGTTGTCTCGCTTGTTATTTTTTTAGCCTTGTAAAACCGAAGGATAATATATATGTATAGTACGAGAATAGCTGTAATAAAAAAGGCAAATAAATACGTTCCCTTGGATGAGTACCATATTTGATGTTCGTGTTTTTCATCATATATGTTGTGTTTAGATTCTAGGAAATCTTTTTCTTGTTCTACCTTTTTACAGGCGATTACGCTCAATGAATTACTTAACACGTCGTCGATGTGCGTCATTAGTATTTTTTCTTCTGTTGCTCTCTCTTCCGATTTATTTTTTATTTTTATTAGGACATAGTAGTAGATAAAGAGGAATATTATGAATGAAAAAATCATGAGTCCACCAATCTGTAGATTCAAGTACACGATGTAGGTTAGTATCGCGAAAACTGTTATGCAAAAAGTAACTATCATATATATGAAACTTTGAGTAGACGATACTGCAGTATTAGGAATCATTAGTAGTTTTAAAATGGTATTTGATATATTCTCATCCTCGTAGTTGACTTCGATATTTTTGAATATCGCGTCTACTAGTTTGAATCGAATGAATTTTTCCATTTTGGGGTAGTTTATTTTGTCATAGTAGCTATTTAACATGTGTATACCGTCAATGAGAATGTATAAACCGGCAATCTTCCATAGTGCTGATATAGAACCATCATAGTTTAGGGTATTGATTGCAGTTGTAAAATTACTAAATAAGTTTGACAATACTATCATTTCTAGAGGATTTGTTACAAATAATATAACAATGGTAACGATGACCCACAGAATATTTTGTTTTATAAATTCGAAGATATAGCCTAATAAAATATTCTTTTTGGGTTCAGGTTCAGGTTCAGGTTTAGGTTTAGGTTTAGGTTCACTGTTTGTAGTATTTGATTGGGAACGGGGTTGGGTGTCCATTATTAAGATATATTATATACATAATATATTTTAGTTACTAAATTTATACTTTTTGTGGTTTTATTTAGTTAATTTTTGGTTATTTGGTTAATTTTTGGTTATTTGGTTAATTTTTGGTTATTTATTTTCTGGATTTTCTGGAAGATATAAATAATTTACGTAATAGGGTTTTAGCCTTTTTAGCAACACTGTAATAATATGATGCGCGATGTTTTTTGATAGTTCTGTCTCTCGCTCTGCGCGTCATCTCACGTGCGCGAACATATGCTGAAATAAGCCCACCTTTGCTTGGCTTACAAGAACCGGCATTACAAATAGGGAAAGACTTTTTGGAACCGAGGAAACACTTTTTTCCGCACCGTTTCAACTGGAGCGTTCGCTGGTGTCTAGTGGGTTGATTACGCCGCCAACTTTTGAATGTTTTTAGTAACTGCTTTCTTGTTACCATTTTCCTATATATGTATTGTATATTTTTATGTTTTATTATTGTTTTATTGTTTTATATTTAGAATTTTATTATACTTATAATATATCTTTAAAGATGAGTAGTTGGTTTAGAACACCTATTGCTCGTTTGTTTGGTATTTTTAATAAAGAACCTGCCCTACGAGATACTAAAACTCAAGAAAATACTGATGATACAATAATTAAAGAATTAGCAAACACTGCAGACAAAGCTCGGGCTGCTGCTCAAGTTCCGACTGCCACCTCCGCTGTCGCCATAGCTGCAATTAATGCAAATCTTGCACTTGATAATGCATTAAATGAAAAACCATCGGATGAAGCTAATGCAGAAAATTTAATAATAGAAAATGATACGTTGAGGAAAGAATATGATAGGTTGAGGGAAGAATCGATGCAAGCCTTTATTGCAGCCCAACAAAATATTACCAATTTTCGACAAGAATGCGTAGAGGAAGCAATTAATCAATTTCAAAAAGCGTTAGATGATTATGGTATACAAGTTAAACCTCAAATATCCCGTGCTATTATAGGAAAAATTGCAGGGTCGTGGAGTGAATTACTTATTTCTTCAACACAAGATGACACTTCTGTATACTTAAGTATGAAAACATTCTTTTTTCGTATAAATCAAGCGATTGATGCATTACTAACACAGTGTATATTTTTATCGACTAAAAAATGGGGAGTTATGCAAACGGCGCTGCATGCACTGCGTGGTACTACTGTTCATACTCCTCCTCCTGATTTTGAATCATATCCAAAAGTACAAGTTGGACCATGTTGGTATGTTGTAGGTCCTATTTTAGATTTTCAAAATATAGAGGGAAGAATATTTATTTATGTTAAATGTTACAGTACTGCAGAATGCACTGACGGAATATATTTTTGGGTCTATGGTTCTCAGAGTGAAGGTTTTAATCGTGTATTTTTTAAACTAGACCCTTTTGGTTCTATTGAAAAAGGGTTTGATTATACACAAGGAACATTTGTTCATTTACCACTACAAATGGCATTATGTAGATATTATCAGGAACATAGAATAAAAACACCACAACCACGCCTATTAAACACTCTTTCGGATTTGAATTTGTTTATGAGTCTAATGCCTTATTTACAACAAGATTCAAGAACAAATGGTTATCATCTCTATAAGATTGACTATAGTTTTCGATTCATAATTAGAAAAGGATTTCCTTTACATCTACCTAACATGAATATTGATAGTGACTGGTTGGGCGTAGTAAAAATGATGTGTAACCAAAACAATGTAAAATGCGATACTGATACTGATGGAAAAAAAAAAATAATTGAAACTTTAAGCCGAGAATGGGAAAGTCAATGCAAATTATATTTCCCCAACGATGATACACATCAACACTACGAGTTTTCAAGAAGAAGGATGGAGTATGGAACAACATGCCCATATATATTTTGTTTTACCACCTGTGGATTAAAACAATCATGTCCTATGTTTAAACTATTTTTAAGTGCAAATAGTTATAAAAACACATTTTGGTGTCAAGGGTTTCAAAATTATACAGCAATGTTGAGTGTTGACTCCAACCGTAAAATATTCTCACCTGTTTTACATGTTGTTATGGGAGCACTTTTACTGGACTGTGATATGAAATTATCAACATTACGAAATATAATGTTAAATATTGGAATAATGAGTGACGCTAGATTAATGAGTCCAGTATATAACAGTGCGACTAAAGCTTTAATGACAATTGGAAGCGGAAAATTTGGAGAGACTGATGCTATTACTAATATGCCTGGTGTTCCACCATCAAGATTTGCACCTAATCAAGCATTAAAGAGTATACAAGCTCAACTTACTAGTTATGAAAGTTTAGGTTTGCAATTTACCCCAGGAAAACATAGAATGAGAAATGATGCTTCACTTGATGCTATTATAAAAGAAAATGTTACAAAAAAAATCGATATGGTAAAATGTCTTGCATATTTTTATATCCACCACAAACGACATGAACCTACTCATCCATTTGTTGCCCCATTTGTTGCCGAAGTAATTCGTTTATTAAAGTTTCACCCTGATGATATACGTAGTAATCTTCAACAAAAAATTAATACTGCCTTTAGTGAACCTACTTCTCCTCCTGAAGCTCAAACAAATGCTACAGGTTTTATTAACAGAAGCCCCGAAGCTGCCGCAGCTGCCCTATTTGGATATATTTATAGCACTACAAAATTTGAACAAGAATTAACTGATTTTGCTCACTTATGTTTGAAAAAAGAATGGATAATGAGTATGATGGATTACGCATATAATGCATCACCAAGAGTATTTAATCGCGAGAATGCTATATATAATTACTTGGGCGAAGATGGTGTATTTCATGAATTCGTTCCTCCTCCTGCTCCTCCTGCTGCTCCTCCTGCTGCTCCTCCTCCTTATGTATTTATATCTTCATTTGATGAAGTAAGAAAAGAAGATACTAGTCCTACAAGTCCCGATAAAAATCAAGACGGTAGTACAACAGAAGTTAATGTTACAGTAGTTACATTTGCTAATATATATCGTGTAGATTGTGGTTATCATGAAGCTTTTGCAGATGATAGTGATGTACTTAAATCTATACTTAAATCTATGTCAATATTATATCAAATATCTACAACTGTTGTTTACACGCGTGAAAACCCCTCAAAAATTTTATATGCTGTAACCCATAGAACACCTCTCCTATGTCTTCCTGATTTACCTGATGCACTTAAATATCTAATAGCAAAAAAAATTAAGGAACTCATAGAAGAATTAATATATTCCGATAAGGTCTCTAAAATAGTTGGACAATTACTATTAGATAAAGATCAAATTATTTTTAATAATAAAAGTCATCTTGCTACGTTTTTAAAAAATATTACTGAAATATTGTCACCCCCCAAGAAAATATTGCAATCCTCAAAATTAAATGAAAATGAAAGAATATCATTAACACAAATTCAACAACTTCTAGAACAACTAATTCAACTTCTACAACAAGAAGAAGCAACAGCAGAAGAACTACTAACATCCCCGTATACTTTACTCACCACATATGGCAGAGTCACATCATATGGTGCTCTTTTTGCAGGGAAAATGATGGAATATTTTTTTGGAGGAGATAATGGGTATTATCAACTTCCTTATTTTTTTAGGCACTTTGATAAATTTCTCAAAGTATGTCATCAGTATGACAGTACAGTATTGATGTATTTACCCGATGTTTCTCCATATGATTTATTAGTTCCTCATCCGAGTGTTCAATCATTATTAGACAGTATTAAAACATATTTTAAAGATATTGTTTTTGATACTACTACATCAAATGATGCCTATATCCAAACAAAACTAAACGAATCCAGACCACATATACAAGCGATATTTGAGTATTTGATAAAGGATTTTATGGTAAATTCAAAAGATGCTGATGATAAATTATATATGGATTCTTCTCCTTCACCTTCTCCTTCTACTTCTCCTTCTACATCGCCGAAAAACGCTCCTTATTTATTTGGACCCCTAGAAAACTCAACTGACAGCGACTCTACTTATCAACCATCTCAACCATCTCAATCATCTCAATCATCTGTGGGATCATCTATGGGAAAAAGAGTAAGAAGCAGAAGCATAAGTCCGGGAAGACCACTCGGAAAAGGCGGTGCTTTATCTATTAAAAACCATAATCCCACATATAAAAAAAAAACAAGTAAACCAAGTAAAAAATCAAGAAAATATATCAAATCAAAGAGAATGATGAAAAGCAAAGGTAGCAAAGTTACAAAACCAAAGACATACAAGCGTCGTGCAACCGGAGGTAAGCGTACGTCTAAGCCTAATAAAACGATGAGGCGATACAGGCGCGTGAGAAAATGAGAAATTCGCCCCATAAATAAAAATCTGCAAATATATGTCTCAAAATCTTATCATTTTTATCTCCACATATTGTAGTGTGTATGCCAAATATGAAAAGTGAATCGATATTCCAAACACGAAAATTACGAAAAATAAAAAGCAGGAAATTCCCCAAGCGTATTTATTTATACTCTTCCCCTCGTAAAGCCCAGAAAAAAGCGTATAAGTATTTAGGTAAAACTGCGAAACTCTACCCTGCAAGCAACCCAGCCAAAAAGTACATGATTTATGACCCCAAAAATAACAAGTGGGTAAACTTTGGGCAGATGGGCTATCAGGATTATACCAAACATGGTAACAAAACTCGTCGCAAGAATTACTTGACGCGCACCAAAGGTATGCTCGGTGACTGGAAAAATAACAAATATAGTGCGAATAACTTATCGAGACGCATTCTATGGTAGTGAATAATGTATGTATGGTAAAACTGACTAGACTTTTACACACCAAAGATATTGAAATGAATAAACAAAATATTACTAACATATAACTGTTTACACCCTTGAAGATTTAAAATGGGACAACTTTAAGTTGTATTCAAAAAAATCAACAAGGTTTGCTTATTTCAAAGCGTGTAAATTTTGGTTTTACTGGTTCGTCTAAACCAGTTGATTAATTCTTGCTTCTGGATAAATAATTTGGTCTTCCTTTATTATTTATCGCGTTATAAGCAATTTTGTAAATATTTGTTGCACCATTCACGTCTCTATTCCAATAACCGCATTCGTTTTTACAACAAATCAGTCCATGGACAATAACGTTTCCGGTTCTATATGGTCTGGGATTTTTTCTAACCATCGTTTTTATACAACTACCTCCTTCACACTTGGAACATTTGCAACTGGTTCTAAATTCATCCACCAAATATGTTTGAAATCCTGCTTTTCTAAACAAAGTTCGCATTCCTTTTCCTTTGGTTGCTTCTTTGTATTTCATATGTTGTTTCTGTTCGTAATCGCCAAAACAGACAACAACCTCTTTTTCATCACCAAAAATTCGTTTGAAATTATTTAACATTTTTTGTTCGCTTTTCTTGGTGTTTCTATAACTTTGTAATCGCAGTTTCCTAAAAATGCATGTTTCATAAAATCCAAATAACAAACCATTAATTTCACTCTTCTTTTGGATATATTCCTTAAATTTTGTTATGTTAAGTGATTTACGATTTAGTTTAGATAATTCAGTTTCCCATTCTATTATTGTTTTGCCTTGTATTTTTTCTTTTTTCAATTCAAGTTGTATTTTTGAATACTTCTTTTTCTTGGTTTCTTTTCTTCGCTGGTCTTGTGAGTATCTAAACTGGTTTGCCTCTTTATTATCCGCATCCACACAATAAATCAAGTCACATTTTCCTGGATCTATCGCAACTATTTTCTTATTTTGTAATTGTGTATATTCTGTTAATTCATCAATATATGTTTCAGTTGATAATCCTTTTTTCATCATCGGTAGCCGTTTCCCAATTAAATCTTTACGCAATAGCAACAAAGTGCAACTAATTCCGTCGGTTTCTATCATATGATGAAAATCGTAATATTTTTTGTGAAACATGTTTCGTTCAATTCTAAAAAAGAATTCCCATATTTTATCTTCGTTTCGTTTCAAATTTCCTTTCGTCAAATATTCGCTTTTTATTCCTTGTTTTTTCGTCATAAGAAGATGCACTAATGTAGTTGTATCTAATCTTATATGTTTTGGTATTATTTCGCTACGCATAGGAAATACATTACTAATAGTTTGTTCTTCTTTTTCAACTTGTTTCATCATAGCAATCATACAAGGAAAATAATCAAAAGGACTACACATTAAATCATAAACAATATTATTCTTTTTGTATGATGATTTATTTGGTGTAATAAATTGTTTTTGTTGGTTTATCCAATTATGATACATGGTATGTGATTTGTAGTTTGTTTTTTCAACATTTAATAAATCTGTTTTAATTTTTCTTAATTGATTGCATAAATTATTTACTCGGTGTTCCTTTTCTTTTTGCGTGATATTCATTTTTCTTATTTTGCTTACGATAAATTTCTTTTTCCAAACCACATTTACATATCGTTCCACATATTCTACATAGTGAAATTTGATGTTATTTTCGTACATGGTAAGAATATCAATAGTAAGATAATCTAAAATGGTATTCATATGTGTATAATCCAAGTTTTCATTTTGAATTAGTGGTTGAAAATCGGTATTGTAAAATGCTGTGAGTTTATCTTTGAGTTCTTTAATTTCTTGTTTTGGTGGTCTTCCAGTTGCTTTTTCATTACATAATATCTTCATGCACGAATTAATAAATTCGTCATTTATGACGGGTAGTGTATTATGCCTATCGTAATGGTCTAATAAATAGAGTTTCATAAACATAAGAACTTGAATAACAATTTTATTACACTTAATAACAGCATTTGTAATTTTGGGTAAATTAATGTCAGGATGTTTCAAGACACTTTGCAAGGAAATTTTAATTCCTTTGAAAAAGTCGGTCGGTGGATTAACGTCGCTTTCCATCCTTATACTATTACTAAAGGTTTTATTTTAAGTAGTTAAACGAATATAATAAATATTTATTTCCAATACTAACTTAAACAGTTATATTGTAATTTAATTACAATCAGTATTCAAATACTATGGAAACCAAATTTACCGGGTCTAACTACTACAAGCGCTCGTTGACAGAGTATGAGGTTGAAGCGTGCAAACGGGACGCCACCAAGCTCGCACAAGGGTGTAACGAGTGCTCGCTGACGAGCAACGAGGTTAATCCGTACGATCAGCAGAGTGAGACATACTCACATATCTTTACCGCTGCCCCCGGTGCTCCAGCCGCCAAAATTGAACGCCGCGCTGAATTGGACGCAGAAATACCCGCATTAGAAGCAGAGATAGCTGCAGCCAAAACCGAACACACCGATGCGCTCGCTGCCAAGGACGCAGAAATAACCGCACTAATGGTAGAAATCGCCGCAGCCAAAACCAAACGCAACCATAAGCTCGCTGCCATGGACGCAGAAATAGCTGCATTAGAAGCAGAAATCGCCGCATCCAAAACTAAACCAAACGCATTTGAAAGATAGGTTATAAAATATACAAATCATACCGGCGGTTTTGTCGCATTTTTCTAATGTGAAAAAACATCTTCTTATATTTTTGTAAAACTATAAGCGTGTGTTCTAATATATTTTCCATTTTCGGTGAATTGAAAATCTTTGCTTTTTATGTTATATTTTGATTTTATCAAATGTTTTATTATAGATAACCAAGGTCTTTTTATTTTACTCGGTTCTCCTACCGCTTTAATTCCGTTAAATGAAAACCATTTCCGTATTTCAGGAATTAATACCATAATTTGTTTTTGTATCTCTTTGTTATTATCTAATTCATATAGAGTATATGCATTCTTATTTTCCAAATCTAAAATGGTAATTATTTTATTTATTATGTCATCTTGTTCTTTTTTGTATAATTCACTTTTTAATCGCATGATGATTGACTATATACTTAAACCATCTAATTTTTAAGTATATTATTTATAATTTTTTAATTTACGCCTTCATGTTGATTGTTTTCTGTGTAATTTTATTCCTTCTTTCAAATTGTAAGCATGTTCAAAATAATTCTTGTAATTTTATATGATATTGGTTTTCTGTTTATTCTCGTAATATTTTTAGAAGTTTTATATCTTTGTATCCATCTTTGTAATGTAGATTTCTTACAATCAAATATTTTACAGGTTTTTCTTATATTGTCTTTATTTTT
>Ga0214923_10005222_pt1 | contig 15217 bp, 10 predicted proteins | sample LL1510_MetaG_FD_177993 | JGI IMG/M metagenome (GOLD analysis project Ga0214923, IMG submission 177993) | Freshwater microbial communities from Lake Lanier, Atlanta, Georgia, United States - LL-1510 | ecosystem: Environmental > Aquatic > Freshwater > Lake | place: USA: Georgia | collected...
CCTCACCCCAAAACAGTGATACATGCCGACGGGTTTAGTGTCTCGTGTGCAAATCTTGGATCGTCGCGCTCTCTGCAGCGCAGTGTCGAGTTGCGCTATTGATGTCTGTGGTAGAGTGGTGGCATGATTCCCAAAAGCGTACGCGAACGATACCGAAAGCTCGTGGATACCATACACGAGTATCGGCGCGCCTACCATGTATACGACCGCGAAATAGTTTCTTCGGCGGCGCTCGACAGTCTCAAACACGAACTCACGCAGATAGAGGCACAGTATCCTCGCATTATTGCCCCCGACAGCCCGTCGCTGCGCATCTCCGGCGAAGTGATGCCTCAATTTCAAAAGACGCGTCACGAAGTGGCGCAGTGGTCCTTCAATGACATCTTTAACGAAAAAGAACTTCACGATTTTGATGCGCGCATAACGCGTTTTTTGAAAGACAGTATCCAAAACCCACATCCGACATACCTCTGCGAACTCAAAATCGATGGCCTCAAGATTGTACTCACGTACAAACGCGGCATCCTTGAGAGCGCCGCGACGCGTGGTGATGGAGTCGTGGGTGAAGACGTGACGCACACGGTTCGCACGATTGAATCAGTGCCGCTTTCGCTGACGCGCCCAATTGATGTTGTGGTCGAAGGAGAAGCGTGGCTCGGTGAGAGTGTTTTTGCAGCGCTCAATAAGGAGCAGGAGAAAAAAGGGCAGGAGCCATTTGCAAATCCTCGTAACGCTGCAGCGGGAGCAATTCGACAGCTCAATCCAGCGATTGCTCGAGAGCGTAAGCTCGACATGTTTGTGTATGATGTCGCAAAAACATCAGAATCTTTTCCTGTGACGCAAGAAAAAGAACTTGAGTACTTGCGTGAGTTAGGGTTCAAAGTTAACCCGTATGCAAAAGTAGCAAAAACAGTTTCGGAAGTACAGGAGTATTGGGAAGCGTGGAAACAAAAAGGGAGATCGCAGGACTACTGGGTTGATGGGATTGTGATTAAGGTCAATGAACGCCGTTTTGAAGAGTTGCTTGGATACACGGGTAAAGCGCCCCGATTTGCCGTTGCTTATAAATTTCCTGCGGAACAAGTAACCACGGTGATAGAAGATATCGTGTTTCAAATCGGCCGTACCGGAGTCGTGACACCCGTAGCACATTTACGACCGGTTTCAATTGCCGGAAGCACCGTCTCGCGCGCGACGCTTCATAACGAAGATGAAATAAGGCGACTTGGGGTGAGGATTGGGGACACAGTTGTTTTGCAGAAAGCGGGCGATATCATTCCTGAAATTGTGCGTGTGGTAGAGCCGCTGCGCCCTAAAGGAGCAAAGCCATTTGTCTGGCCCACCCATATCCGGGAGTGCGGTGGTGACGGCCGAATTGAACGCGTGCCCGGTCAAGCTGCCTGGCGCTGCGCCTATGCTGGCTCATTCGCACAAGAGCGTAGACGCCTGCGACATTTTGCCTCAAAGGGTGCACTCAACATTGAAGGCCTGGGAACGAAAACGGTCGATGCACTTCTTGAACGCGGTATGGTGCACTCATTCGACGACTTCTTTACGCTCTCTGAAGGAGACGTGCGTACTGTTCCGGGATTTGCTGAGCTCTCTGCGAAAAAATTAATTGCGTCAATACAAAAAGCGGCGCGCGCAGTACCGCTTGCGCGCTTGTTGGTGGGGCTTTCTATTCCGCATGTCGGTGAGGAAACTGCGCTTGTACTCGCTCATTCTTTCCATACACTTGAAAAGATTGTGGAGGCGCCTCTCGACGACCTTTCAGCAATCGATGGTATTGGTCCCATTGTTGCACAGGCAGTGTATGACTGGTTTCGAGAGCGTGATAATCGAGAGTTACTTCGGCGCCTCACCGCGCATATTCATATCGTTACCGAGCGCACGTCGGCTCAAACGCAAACACTGCGTGGCAGCACCTACGTTATTACGGGCACTTTTTCGCGGTTCGATCGCGACACGATGAAGCAGATGCTTCGCGCCCGCGGCGCACAGGTAAGTGAATCGGTTTCCCGAAAGACAACGGGTGTTTTTGCAGGAGAGAATTCGGGGTCCAAAAAAAGTAAGGCTGAGGAGCTGCAGATTCCCGTGCTGACAGAAGATGATTTTGCGCGTATAGTACAGCTATGAGTACGTCCATAGATATTCGTGCGCTTGCGCGTCTCGCACGCCTTTCGATTTCAGACGCTGAGGTAACAAAGCTCGAGGGAGAAATACCCGCAATTCTTTCATTTGTCGAAACATTGCAAAAAGTCACTGACGGGATAGTGACAGTTGAAAAGCAAGAATTGCGCACGGTAATGCGTGACGATGAACTCACTCATGAAAGGGGGACGTATACCGAGAGGATACTTGCAGAAGCGCCCGCTCGTGAGGGAGACAAGGTCGCGGTTAAAAAGGTGCTTTCAAAAGGAGAGTAAGGTATGTACTCAAGTGGAGACTAACGAGCCAGTAGTATGAGTAATCAAAAAAAAATTCAATCTCCTATCATCTCTCATGGGATAGATATCACACACCTCACGATTGCAGGTGCCCGCAGGGCACTTGATTCGAACGAGTATACCGCCCTCGATTTGACTGAAGCATACCTAGCGCAGATTGCTGAACATAACCTAATACTAAACGCGTATCTGGAAGTGTGGGAGGATTCCGCGCGCGCCGAGGCGCGCGCGGCCGATGAGATGATTGCGCGGGGAAAACAAAAAGCATTGACGGGAATCCCACTCGCTATAAAAGATAATATCTTGATTCAGGGTCGAGTTGCTTCGAGCGCATCAAAAATTCTTCAAAAGTATCGCGCGGTATATAACGCTACCGTCATCGAAACGCTGAAAGCGCAGGGAGTGGTCTTTTTAGGCCGTACCAATATGGATGAGTTTGCCATGGGGAGCTCAACGGAGAATTCCGCATATGGCGTGACGAAAAATCCAATTGATACAACGCGCGTTCCGGGTGGCTCTTCCGGCGGTTCTGCTGCCGCGGTTGCAGGTAGTCTTGCTCTTGCGGCGCTCGGGTCAGATACTGGTGGCTCGATACGACAACCCGCTTCTCACTGTGGTCTTGTTGGCCTCAAGCCCACCTATGGCGCAGTATCGCGCTATGGTCTCATGCCGATGGGGTCCTCTCTTGATCAAATTGGTCCGCTTACTAGAACTGCCGAAGACGCAGAAATTCTTTTTGCGGCGATTGCAGGACACGACCCACACGACAGCACGTCACTTCCTTCATATGCAATCGAAAAAAAGGGAAAGAAAATCGGCGTGCCTCGATCATTTCTTTCTGAGGGTATTGATCCTGATGTCCTGAGCTGTTTTAACGATACGCTTCAGAAGCTCGCGCGCTCAGGATATGACATTATCGATATTGATATGCCGCATCTGCCGTACGCACTCTCGGTGTATTACGTCATCTGTCCTGCAGAGGTTTCGACAAACCTTGCTCGGTACGATGGTATTCGGTATGGATATTCTGCGCAGGCGGATACCCTCCTTGAGGGGTATATGAAGACGCGCGGCGAAGGGTTTGGTCCTGAAGTGCGCCGTCGCATTTTGATCGGAACATTTGTGCTCTCATCGGGATACGCTGACGCCTACTATCGCAAAGCGCGCTCAGTGCGCGCCCTCATTCGCAAAGACTTTTCATCAGCATTTGAAACAGTCGATGCAATCGCTCTTCCCACCGCGCCTAATCCGGCATTTAAAATAGGGGAGAAGGCGAGCGATCCCCTTGCAATGTACCTTGAAGACATCTTTAGCGTTACGGCAAACCTCGCGGGGGTGCCAGGGATATCGGTGCCCATGGGGACGGTAGCGCGGGACGGCGTTCAGCTTCCGGTCGGGTTTCAATTGTTGTCAGGTTGGAGAGAAGAAGGGGTTCTACTCTCTATGGCAGAGGCTGTTGAAAAACTCTCACAGTAAGGACGTCAAAGGCGGTATACTGTGAAGTGATGGATGGTATTGCTCAAACCGGGTTTGCCGCAAACTCGATTCTTCTTTTTATCGGTGATGTATTTGTGCGCTGGGTTCCAGCAGCAACAAGTATTCTGTTTGGATTTGGAGGGCGGGGGGAAGAGGCGAGTGCTACGGTGGGAGCGATTGATGCGCCGGTACCTGCGCCACAGATACCAGGCACGTTAGAAATCCTTTCTCAGCACGGAGAATATGTGCAACTATCACACGCCTGGATGCAGTTCGTTGCAATCTCGGTTGCCATAATGTTATTTGAAATATTTATTATCATCTACTCTCTTATTCGTACGCGTCAAATACGACAAGAAGAACGACAGGAACGCCTCGCCATCGTGCACCCCGTTGCTGCAAAAGACACATCACGCGTAGCTCTGCGGTGGGCGCGCATCGTTGAAGCGGCTGGATCAGAAGATGATCATAAATGGCGCGTTGCGATTTTGGAGGCCGATATACTTTTGAACGAACTTCTCGACGTACTTGCCTACCGTGGCGAAACAATGGCAGACAAAATGAAACAGGTAGTGCGAGCGGATTTCAACACTATTGACCTCGCGTGGGAGGCGCATAAAATTCGTAATCGCGTTGCGCACGATGGCGCTCACTTTCCGCTGAGTGCGCGTGAGGCCCGCCGCGTTATCGGTTTGTATGAGCAAGTGTTTCGTGAATTCAAGTTTATTGCATAGCGATATTGCTTGCCCGTCCATATGGGCGTATACTCCTTGTCAGCGGGGTGGAGCAGAAGTAGCTCGCAAGGCTCATAACCTTGAGGTCGCTGGTGCAATTCCAGCCCCCGCGACAAGAAACATACAAAAATCCTGATTTGATGTCAGGATTTTTGTATGTATCGGGAGTAGTGGCCGCAGTGCACTCCGGTCTGGGATAGAAAGGTTTTGCTCAGATTCACTCAGTAGAGCAGAGAGTCTTTTCCAATACGTACGGACACTTGCATACGGTGAGTGGAGGAGTATACTTGTCATGTGTGAGTGTCACAAAGTTTGTGATGCTTTCCGGTGAAAAGTCCCGATGCACCGCCCTTACGGGCGGTGTTCGGTTTTTGTGCTTGTGCTACAGAAAGCCCATGATAGGCTTACTCTAGATTTTAAAAAGACCCACTACGGAGGGCGGCGGCACTCACATATTGACTTTCACCAATGGAGCTCGCACCCGTCCTCCGCAGTGGGTCTTTTTACGTTCAGCGATGCGGTAGTCAATCATGCCTGTAAGTGTCTAAAAAAAACTAGTTTCAAAATAATATTTTCTGATGAGTATTGTAAATTTTTTAAAGCAGATTTTTAAAAAGTGATATAAAAATATAAAGAGATAAGTTATCCACAATTATTTTCTAAAAATAAAAAATAAAATCAGAATTCTGCCATACTTATATATGAAAACGCATGCATGGTATCAAATGATACGCGTGTGGGTCGATTACCATCTCACATAACATCCACTATCTATGGCAAAAAAGAAAGCAGCAAAGAAGAAGGCAAAGAAAGGCAAGAAAGGCAAGAAATAACCCATTTGTATATTTCAGAAACAATCCCCATTTCGGGGATTGTTTCTTTTAAAGAGGAGTTTTCGAGAGTATACTTATGTCTATGAGCACCCTGAACTTTAAACGAGGTTTCAGTATGATTGAGATACTCGTCGTCGTTGCTATCATCGGACTTCTCGCGACAGTCGTACTTGGTAATATGGGCTCGGCACGAGCAAAAAGCCGCGATGCGCGGCGCCTCTCTGATCTAAAGCAGATTGCTAATGTGATTGCTATTGCTGATGCGAACGTTGCCACCACCTTTGCTACCTGCACAACGGCAGGAACAAGACTTGCAACCTGTACCGCTCCCAGTGGTTTGGGTGCTTTCTCTGATCCAACTGCCTCCGCATCAACTCTGTGTCCTATTACTTCAGGCGCGAGCGCAAGTGCGCCGTGCGAGTACACGGTTGCCATAACTGGTGCGACTACCCAATCATGGAAAGTATGTACCTACCTTGAAACGAAAGCCGGACCCATCACAACAAATGGAGGATTAGTGAATATAGACCAAAAAGGCATCATAAAGGCGGGCTGTAATTAGTACTCGCCCTGAGGAATCAAAAATGATATTATACGCCGATGTCATGGTTTCGAAGGATATTCGGTGACGAGCATAGCCGCGCGCTCAAGCGCGCAATCCCCATTGTTGCTACGGTAAATGCTCTGGAGGAGACGATGCGCGCGCTCCCTGTAGAAGAGTTCCCTGGATACACCAAGCGCCTTCGTGAGCGGCGTGCGCGGGGAGAATCACTCGATTCGCTCGCTCCAGAGGCGTTCGCACTCGTGCGAGAAGTTTCTCGCAGGACACTCGGTCAGCGCCATTTCGATGTACAACTTATAGGAGGTATGGTGCTCCACCAAGGAGGAATTGCTGAGATGCGTACGGGAGAAGGAAAGACTCTCGTAGCAACCCTGCCGACGTATCTCGGCGCGCTCGATGGGAAAGGTGTCCATGTTGTTACGGTAAACGATTACCTTTCGAGACGCGATGCGGTATGGATGGGTCAAATTTACCATGCGCTCGGTCTTACGCTTGGTGTGATTACTCAAGACATGTCATATCGATATGACCCCGCGCATGTTCCACAGATACAGGAAGCCTCAGAAGACACAGAGCGAGACCAAAAAGGGTCCTATAAAGTCATGCATGACTTTTTACGCCCGTGCACACGAACTGAGAGTTATGCTGCCGATATTACCTATGGTACCAACAATGAGTTTGGGTTCGACTACCTGCGTGATAACTTGGAATACGAACAGTCGAAGCTGCGCCAGCGCGAGCATCATATGGCAATCGTTGATGAAATCGACTCCATACTCATCGACGAGGCGCGCACGCCGCTTATTATTTCTGCGCCAACTGCAAATGCTGAAGATCTCTACCAAAAGTTTACGCACATTGTTACGTCGTTTAAAGCAGAGGAGGACTATACGATTGATGAAAAGCACAAGCAAATCGCTCTTACCGATGCTGGTATAGAGAAAGCCCAGCGAGCACTTGGCGTCGAAAACATCTACACGGATGCGGGTATCAAGTATGTGCACCATCTCGAAACTGCCGTGCGTGCACAGGCGCTCTATCAACGAGACAAAGAGTATGTGGTCCGCAATAACGAGATTTTAATCGTGGATGAGTTTACAGGGCGACTGCAGCCAGGAAGACGCTGGAGTGACGGACTGCATCAAGCCATCGAGGCAAAAGAAGGGGTTCGTATTCAGCAGGAGTCTCGTACATTTGCATCTATTACGTTTCAGAATTACTTCCGGTTGTACCGCCGTCTTGCAGGCATGACGGGCACAGCAACGACGTCATCCGAGGAATTTTATCGCGTGTATGGTCTTACAACGGTCCCCGTTCCAACCAACAAAGAACCTCGTCGCGATGATCGCGATGATCTTATTTTTCAAACTGAACAGGGAAAAATGAAAGCAATCGTGAAGACCGTTAAAGAGTTGCATGAGAAAGGGCAGCCAGTTTTGGTGGGCACTGCCTCAGTCGAGAAAAATGAACTACTTTCAATATTTTTCAAACAAGCCGGAATACCTCACCAGGTTTTAAATGCGAAGAATCATGAACAAGAAGGGGAGATTATCGCCCAGGCAGGAGTGAGAGGTGCCGTCACAATTGCGACGAACATGGCAGGCCGTGGTGTCGATATTAAGCTTGGGGGAAATCCTGCAACCGAAGAGGAGTATGCGGCTGTTCGTACCGCAGGAGGCCTCTTTGTTATCGGAACCGAACGACACGATGCGCGCCGCATTGATAATCAATTACGCGGACGTGCAGGTCGCCAGGGCGATCCCGGCATTACACAATTTTTTGTTTCCCTCGAAGATTCGCTCATGCGTATTTTTGCTTCTGACATGGTGAAGCGGGTTATGGGGTCGTTTGGTATTCCAGAAGACGAACCAATTCAAAATAGAATGATTACTAAATCTCTGGAGAAAGCACAAACACGAATTGAAGAAATTAACTTTGATGCGCGCAAACACGTTCTTGCGTACGATGATGTACTTAATATCCAACGAAAGAGCATGTATGAGCGCCGCAGAACAATCCTCTGCGGAGATACAAAAACGGTTTTGGAAGCGCTTCAATTTGCAACTGAGGGTGATGAAGAACTTCGCGCTCTGATAGAGAGGGAACGGGGTACGGCATCATTTATTGAGAACGGACGACGAATCATGCTTCAGGTTATTGATCATCTGTGGGTTGATCACTTGGAATCAATGGAGTACTTACGCTCAAGTGTAAACCTACGAGCCTATGGCCAGCGCGACCCCCTTGTTGAATACAAGAAGGAGGGCCTGAGGCTATTCCAAGGAGTGGAGGATGCATATCAGACCCAGGTGTCACTCATGCTCAGACAGAGCTCTTCAGCGCAGAATCGAGAAGTGCAGCATATACCAGTTGTGCCTTTTTCAGGAACCTCAGTAGGTAGTGCAAATAAGTTTGAACGAAATGAAAAAGTGTTGATAACTAACGGCGTAGAGGAGAGAGAAATGAAATACAAAAAAGCCGAAGAACTGATCAAAACTGGCGCATGGCGGCTGATCAGTAGAAGCCGAGATATTGAATAAATAGTGGATATATCGTTATTTGTACGGATAGACGATACAGAGGAGAAGAGGGTAGAAGTTTGTGCAGAAAAATACTCATTTTTCTGATATTAGTGGCAAAAGATTCCTCGCCACGGTACTATACACGCTATGAGCACTGCGTATACGCTGACGGTAGGGATGGAAGTTCATGTTGAACTCAAAACAAAGACAAAGATGTTTTGTGGCTGCGCTAACGATCCTGACGGTTCTGCGCCAAACGCGACCATCTGCCCCGTCTGTATGGCACATCCCGGTAGTTTGCCCGTCATAAACAAAGAGGCGGTGCGACAGGTCCTTCGTGTAGGCAAGGCCGTAGGAGGCAGACTTGCAGACTATACTGAGTTTGATCGAAAAAACTACTTCTATCCAGATTTACCTAAGGGCTACCAGATAAGCCAGTACGAGTTTCCGCTTGTTACGGGTGGTGAGCTTGCGGGAGTACAGCTGACCCGCATCCACCTTGAAGAAGATACGGCAAGTTCAGTTCATGATAGCACCCTCGGCACTCTTATCGATTACAACCGAGGAGGAGTACCCCTTATGGAGCTTGTCACTGAACCAGTGATTCACTCTGCAGAAGAAGCAGGAAAATTTGGCCGAGAACTCCAGCTCCTTATGCGGTATCTCGGCGCAAGTGATGCCGATATGGAAAAAGGCCACATGCGCCTTGAGGCCAACATTTCAATATCTCGCAATGAGCGCTTAGGCACCAAGGTTGAGGTAAAAAATATTAACTCGTTTCGTGCAATGGAAAAAGCAATTCAGTTCGAACATGCACGACAATCAGCCCTTCTTGATGCGGGCGGCGAAGTGCAACAAGAAACGCGGGGATGGGATGATGGGGCTCAGAAAACGTTTTCACAAAGACAAAAAGAGGGGAGCGCAGACTACCGGTATTTCCCCGATCCAGATCTCCCACCGCTTATGCTGAGCGATATACCAGAGTTTTCAGATGAGGTACTGACAGCAAGTTTGCCTGAACTCCCTGCGGCACGTTCCGTACGCTACCAGATTGCAGGTCTCTCCTCATCTGATGCGGAGACTCTCGTAAAAGATCCTGAGCTGGGAGACTATTTTGATGCCGTAACAAGAGCTACACGTATACAATCGTTTAAGAAAACCGCAGCAAACTACGTGGTGAACGACGTTGCGAGTATGACCCGAGATATCAGTAATCGATATTCGATTTTAAAAGATAAAAATGTTATTTCTAATTTTTCAAAAATGGTGGAGTTGCTTGAGGACAAAAAAATATCCTCGCGTTCAGCTAAAGATATGCTCCTCGGTCTTATACAGGGAACAATTATCGATATTCCACAGCATGCGAAAGAGCAGGGTTTATTGGTTGTAGAGGATCTTGAGCTTGTTGCCCGGACTGTTTCAACAATCATTCAGAATAATGCAAAGGTTGTCGATGAAATACGTTCTGGTAAAACATCGGCGCTCGAGTTTCTGTTCGGCCAGGGGATGAAAGAGCTTCGAGGAGCGGTCAATCCGCAGGCCCTCAGAGATGAGCTCAAACGTCAAATTGGATAATCTCGAGATATCCACGCAAAAATGACTTTCTCGGCATTTTAAATGCTATACTATACCTATGAATGATGTGATTGAAGTTGACGGGGTTGCATACCTTTCTTCAAGGAAGGCGGCATCGAACTTAGGCTACACGCAAGACTACGTTGGTCAACTACTAAGAAAGGGTAGTATTCAAGGCAAAAGGATAGGTAATCATTGGTATGTGGTTGAAGATTCTTTGAAACAGCACAAAGAAAAGGCTGATGCCTACGTGCCTGTACCTCCGGGAGTGTATCCACTTGAGCGACCACACTCGCTGATATCTTTTGATGGAAACGAGTATATCTCGGCTTCACGAGCTTCAGAAGAAACAGGATATAATCATGATTATATAACTCAACTTGCTCGATCAGGAAAAATCCTATCGCGCCAAGTCGGTAATCGGTGGTTTCTTCATCGTAAAGGACTTTTGAGCCATAAGAAAGAAAAAGATGCGCTTCTCGCCGCGGTACAAGCATCCTCTGTAGGGCTCGTACGTCTACCTGAGGGAACAAGCGCTGTGCATCAGACATTGGATACTATTCCAGAAACGCGATATTTTCATGAAGATGCCCCGCTTATACCCACTATACAACCTTCGACGCTTCAAAAGAACACTCATGACTTACAGGAAAACCTTGGCACTTCGCATGTTCCGATCAGAAAGGTTCAGGCTGAGTCAGGTTCCAAAAAGAGATTGAAGCCTCTTGAGCATGGAAAAGCAAGAAAGACAAATGTTTATATGAATGTATCGTCGTATGCACTTACGATCATGTTGCTCCTATCCGTGGGAGTATACTCATTCCGCGACCATTCAACGCTAGTTCAATCTGCGGGACAAACGGGTATCCAAACTGCCGCTGCGGCATCCTCCTCTTTCATCCCTGTTTTGAATCTCATTGAGTCTCTCGTGACGTATGAGGTGACATATACACGCTCTCGCTAAATTAGAGCGCGCCACTCCTTCAAACCTCCAAGTCGAGGTGTTTTTTTCTACAAAAGGGTTATCCACTTTTTTAATTAGTTATTCACTCTTTGTACACAGAGTATTCCCAGAAAGGGTATATAATTCTAGATAAATCGAGCATCGATATCCCATGTCTTCACCTATTTTTATCGATGGCAAGGAGTACATCTCTGCACACAAGGCGAGTGAATTTTCGAATCTGACTCGCGACTATATCACAAAGCTTTTGCGGGATAAAAAGATTTCGGGTACCCATATCGGGTCGAAGTGGTTTGTAGAAAAAAAATCACTCGATTCTTTTTTGGTTGAGTTGGTACGAACAAAAGAGTCTCGAAGAATAGAGTTACAAAAAGCGCGAGAACGAGAATATGCATCTCATCGTAAACACCATACACCTCAAAGCACTTCAGAAGCTCATATAGTACCGGCGCTCTCCGTACGGACACCAGGCGAATACATGATTCGAACTCGGTTTCTTCGAGAAAAATATGCACACCAGCTTGGAGCGGTTCCTTCGGGTATTGGGCATGCGGCATACCAATCATTACCGCATGCACCAATCCATCACGTACATGCAGTTGGGGAGTGGGTGCATAAAGCGACGGCATTTTTTCTTGCTCTTGCTATTACGTTTTCTTCATTTTCGTTTATAACCAACCAGAACTACAAAGATGTCATTACTTCTGCATTGTACGAGACCGCTCAGATTGCAGAATCGGTGGTCACTTCTCCTGGTACGGATTCTACCACTCAAGTTGCTGCCGCGACTCAGTCTTCGTTTCTCTCTGATCTTTGGTCACGATTTTTCTTAAGTGGAAATAGTGCTTCAGGTGCGCGGGTGTCTGTCGATATTCAACCGTACCAACCAACGCGTGCAGTGCAAGGAGTGGCAGGACAAGCAACCTCGTCGGTGGTGATTCGAGAGAAAACTATTATTATTCAAAAAAATACTCCGATTGTTGCGCTGCCTTCTTCTCGGTCTTCAGAATCAGTATTTTTTGAAAAGCTACAGGAGCTCGATAATCGCTTGAGTTCAAAAATTGCGTATTTGACTGCAACGGCGCCAAGACAGTCCGAAATTGTAACGCCGTATGTTCTTGCGCAAGCAACTCGAATTGACTCACTCACCAATACAACACTGCAGAATCCAACCATTCAGGGCGGCACCATTCAAAATGTCTCATTAAGTAACATCGCTATTAATGGCTCGACTTTTTCAGGGTTTCTTGCAGTTGTGAATGGAGGTACTGGGACATCGACCGCGCCACAGTATGGCGATCTCTTAGTGGGGGATGGAGCGGGTGGATACCAGCTCCTCGCCACATCTTCCTTAGGAATTTTAGGAGGCAGCGGTTCACCAGGTGGTGCAAATACGAATGTACAGTTTAATAATTTGGGAACGTTTGGAGGAAGTGGAAGCTTTACTTTCAACTCGCTGCTGAATCGACTCACTGTCACTAACGCATCAACGACAGCACTTTCTTCTAGTTACGCTTCTTCAACACAAGGATTTTTCGGGACGCTTTCTATTGGCTCATTAAATGGAATTCTGAAAGCAACAGGAGGTGTAATTTCCTCGTCGCTTATCTCCCTTGCGTCAGATGTCACGGGAGTCTTGTCTATTTCTAACGGTGGAACGGGGACATCGACACCACCAACTTATGGAAAGATTCTCGTAGGTAATGCCGGTGGAACATACGACCTTGTTTCAACATCATCCCTTGGAATTAGTGGTGGAGGGGGTGGAGGAACGTGGGGCTCCATCACCGGCACTCTCTCCAGTCAAACTGACCTCCAAAACGCACTCGATGCCAAACTCTCTCTTTCTGCGTGGTATGCAACCACCACCGACGCGCTTCTTGAAGGTATCTCAAACAAATACTTCACCAACGCTCGCTTTGATGCTCGCTTCGCGACTGACTTCGCTGCGACCACAACCACCGCACTCGCAGAAGGAACTAACCTGTATTTCACCACTGCTCGCGCTGATACCAACTTCGCAAACAACTTGGCGGGAACAACAACCTCAGCTCTTACTGAAGGCTCGAACCTCTACTTTACGACCGCTCGTGCCACTACTTCTTTTGTCGGTAACCTTGCTGCTACCACATCAATAAACTCGATTACCACGCTCAACAATCTTTCGCTTTCGGCAACGCAACTAACAAACTACGGTCTCCCGTTCTATCAATTCTTCTCAGCAACGACAACCGACGCCCTTCTCGAAGGAACTAACAACAAGTACTACACCGACACTCGCGTCAATACCTACGTAAACTCCTCAACCACCATCCCCAAAACCTACACCGCAAACACCTTCACCGAACTCCAGACCTTCCAAAACGCATCCACCACCAACATCTCAGCGTCATACGCCTCCTCAACCTCCGTGTTCTTCGGCAACCTCTCCATCGCAAACCTCTCCGGCTTCCTCAAAGCAACGGCAGGATCTGTCTCCACCGCCCTCATCTCTCTCACCTCAGACGTGACCGGTATCCTCGGTGTTGGTAACGGTGGTACGGGATGGTCAAACATTCAAGCAAACACCCTCCTTACGGGTAACGGATCAGGAGCACTTGCAACAACAACCGTTGGCACGGGTCTTCAAATCTCTGGCGGAACACTTGCAACGAACAACATCCCTAATGCATCACTCCAAAACTCTTCAGTTACCGTCAATGGTACGGCAATCTCATTGGGAAGCAGTGGCACCGTGACGGCTGCTTCTTCAACGCTCCTCTCTGATGCAAATACCTTCTCAGGAAACACAACACTCACGAGAGCCACTACCACCAACTTCGCCATCACGTCCATCACGAATGCTCTTCCTCTTGCAAATGGCTCTGGCTCTCTCACCGCCTACTCAGGCACCACCTGCACCAACCAATTTGTCCGATCATTGAACGGTGCTGGTGCCGCTACCTGTGACACCGTCTCACTCACGGCAGACGTGACGGGTACACTCCCAATCAGTAACGGTGGTACCAACAACACCAGCTTTGCAACGAACGCCATCCTCTACTTCGATGGCACTCGAATCACTGCTACCTCATCACAACTCACCGTGGGCTCCATCCTCTCAACCACAACTGCTACCTCTACTTTCATCGGCCCACTCTCAACACCAAACCTCGCACTCACCAACACCAGCGGCATCTTGAAGACAGGAGCAGGAGGATATGTTGTAAATGCCGTTGCAGGCGTCGACTACCAAGCAGCAGGAACCTACTTGACCGCACTTGGCTCTGGCTACGCCACCACCACCCAAACCGCAATTGCATTCTCAACCTCCACTAATTCCTTCAACGGTCTCACCTTTGGTGCTACCTTCACCGTGACCAACGGAGCGCTGACCTACACACCAACCATCTCAGGGACACTCAACAACGCAGGCCTCACCAACTCAACCATCTCCGGTATCGCTCTTGGCTCTAACCTCGCAAACCTCTCTGCAACCGACAGTACCCTTACCTTCTCTGGTACCTACAACGGAGGCACGGCACGCACGATTGGGGTGAACCTGGCTAACCCCAACACCTGGAGCGCCCTCCAACAATTCACCACCTCCTCATCAACCCTTCTCTCTGCATACCGTGCCTACTTCGGTGGTACCGCCACGACCACCATCGACACTGCAGGCAACCTCGTTGTGGGAGGAACCTTGACCGCAACCACAGGGAACACGACGCTTGCAAATGCTACCTCATCAAACTTCTTCGCCACCAACACCAACGCCAACACCGCATCCTTTGGTGCATCAGCAACTTCTTCATTCTCTTCAACCGGTGCACTCACGCTTTCAACTGCACTCACCGTTCCAAACGGTGGTACTGGTCAAACCTCATTCACGTCATCAAATCTCGTGTATGGCGCTGGTACCGGTGCACTCCAATCCGTCGCCACCACCTCAGCAACCATCGGTGGCTCACTCTCATACAGTGGCACCTTCGGCTCACTTGTTGGTGGATCGGGAGGTACGCTCTCACTCAACATGGGTAACGCAAACACTTGGACGGCCTTGCAGACCTTCCAGAACTCCACCACCACCCTCGCATCGTTCACCTACGCTTCTTCCACAAACCT
>Ga0214923_10005223_pt1 | contig 15215 bp, 11 predicted proteins | sample LL1510_MetaG_FD_177993 | JGI IMG/M metagenome (GOLD analysis project Ga0214923, IMG submission 177993) | Freshwater microbial communities from Lake Lanier, Atlanta, Georgia, United States - LL-1510 | ecosystem: Environmental > Aquatic > Freshwater > Lake | place: USA: Georgia | collected...
CTTGGAGGCAGTGACGTCATCTTTTACAACAACCTCAGACACAAGTCTGGAAGCATTTGGCTGACCGGAGACAATCGCGACGGTTCCGGTGACGGTGACGATGAACAGATAATTGTAAAACTGAACGATCTTCCCTCGTCAATTCAGAAGATCATTTTTATTGTGCAAATATATCATGGAAAAGAAAATAACCAGAGCTTCGGACAGGTAAACAACGCTTTCATCCGTGCAGCGGATGCGAAGGGCAAAGAGATGGTTCGGTTCGACTTGTCAGGCGGAGAGGGGTATGCGGAGGCTCGTTCCCTCCATTTCGCCGAGATCATCCGAACGACCTCAGATTGGCATTTTGAGGCAATTGGTCTTCCCTCGCCGGAAGACTCATTTACCCATTGGTTGAAGGCCTATCTGTGATTGCAGCGAATGAGCAAGACCGGCGTAGGCCTCGGTAATTGGGCGCGTTTGCTACCTGTGGACTGTTCCATAAGTCCGTTTTTAGTCCGTGACGGGTCGTTCGCGATGAGACACAATCCAGATCGTTACGAGGCTCGCGGTAGGACAGTTTTGACGCGTCTGACAAGGTCGACAGTGATTTCCACTGTATTCAATGCAAAGTGACTTTGGTGAGATTTATTATCTCTCATATAAAAATAGTAAATTTAATCAAGCTCTCTGAGAGCAACCTATACTAACTTGATTGAAGTTGTTGCGGTACTGTGCTGTAGCTCAATCGGTTTGTTGCGAACACACGAGGCCTAATTGATCAACGCGAGGTCCTCTCTATATGTCTAGGCAGTTGCCCGTTTATATCGTTCTTGACACCTCCGGTTCAATGCGCGGAGAGCCTATCGCGGCGGTGAATGTTGGTCTGCGATCGATGCTGGCTGCCCTTAGACAAGATCCGTTTGCCCTTGAGACAGTCAGGGTCTGCGTGATGACATTCGACATAGATGCCAGAGTGATCGTGCCGCTGACGCCACTGGACACGGTCGTGATCCCGGAAGTTGTTGTTCCAAGCTCCGGAGCGACATTTCTTGGGAAGGCGATGCAGTTGGTAGTTCAAACCATTCACGCCGATGTAGCAGCGGTCCGTCCAGGAAACCAACGAGATTGGCGCCCATTGCTCTTCGTGATGACTGATGGTGCACCATCTGATCAACACCACTTTGACCTCATGGTGCCAGAGGTCCTCCGATGTCAGTTCTCGGTCATCGTTGCATGTGGCGCCGGGCCCCGCGCCAGACTTGACATCCTCAGGAAGCTTACAAACCGTGTCGTTGCTCTCGACACGATGGATGCGTCGTCATTCGCAGGCTTCTTTTCCTGGGTCTCATCAAGTGTCTCTGGGATGAGTTCCAGTGCTGGTACCGGGTCCACGACTCTGCCACCGCCGCCTGACGCGGTCAATATTGCCATCTAGTAACAATAGCAATTGTTAAACGCGTGAATATGTTGTATCAAATATCACATATTCGAGTTGATAAGGAAGCAAGTTGTGCGACGTTTGCCTATTTACTTTGTTTTGGATTGCTCGGAGTCGATGATCGGTGATGGGATAGCCAACATGGAGGCAGGTCTACGCGCGGTCTGCCGGGACCTTCGCACCGATCCAAACGCGCTTGAGACGGTCTTTGTCTCGGTGATTGGCTTCGCTGGTATTGCAAAGCCCATTGTGCCCTTGGTTGAGTTGCTCAGTTTCTCCTTGCCCGCGCTACCTCTAGGTGCAGGCACGAATTTGGGCGCCGCGCTCGATGTCCTGACTGGCGAACTTGACCGTAACATTCAGGCGACGACATCTGAGCGCAAGGGTGACTGGAGGCCGATCATCTACCTATTCACTGATGGCAGGCCGACTGAAAGCCCCAGCGCAGCCGTCGCCCGATGGAAATCAACAAAGTGGGCGCGCTCGCCCATGATTGGCGTCGGGTTTGGAAGCAGCGCGGATCTCTCGGTGCTGCGCCAACTTACCGAAACGGTGGTTCTTTATAGCGGTGCAACTCAGTCGGATTTCAATAAATTCGTAAAGTGGGTTTCCGCCTCGGTCACTTTGCAAAGCACACGTGTTTCAGATACCGGGGACTCGCCGGTTGCGCCTCTTGATCCGAGTGTGATGAAACTAGTGAAGGATGCAAAGACAATCGATGTTGACGACAATATCGTCACAGTAGTCGGGAGATGCAGCCGAACCTCTAAGCCTTACATCCTGAAATATGATGCGATACCGGCAACGATACCTGGAACTGGAATTTCGTACGGTTCAAATTCATTCACATATGATAAATCGTTTCCGATCAGTGAGGACTATTTTGTCTGGAGCGATAACGGCAGGCAAGCTCTTAGCGTAAACACGGCCGCTCTCGCAGGATTTCCGACATGTGCTCATTGTGATAATCGATACGGATTAGCATTATGTTCATGCGGTGCAGTTATTTGTGTTGCTGGAACTGATGAAGTGGTCCAGTGTCCTTGGTGCAAGCAGTCGAACGTGTTCAATCAGAGTGGAAACTTTGATGTGGGCAGGGGAGTCGGATAGGGGGATGGCATGACACCACCACCGAAATCAAGTCAGGATGAAGGACTCTCGGAGGGGATTCCCCCAATAAATGATCCACCAAGGCCGGAGAAACCGCCAAGTCCAGCGCCCCGGCCCGAAGTTGGAGCGGGGAAAGGTTCGGATCTGATAGCAAGCCGCGCGCTCAGCAACGGTGCCCCGGTGGATGGTGGGTACACCGGTCAGGAGTCGGCACCCATTTCCGACCCTGGCAACCGCGTAACGTACGAAACTCGAAGCCTCGATCTGGTTTTCGATAATGCCCAAGTAGGCCGTGATTACTCGTTCGTGGTACCGGATACGGACCGTCGTGGGGCGCCACTGTCAGTGAAGGAAATTCGGATCGCTCCGAATTCGGGCCTCAAGTTCGATGGTGGACAGGTTACGGGTTCACCATTGGCGGCAGGGGTCATTGAAGTCGTGGTCGTTTGGTCAGTTAGACCAAACGGTCCTAAGTACCAGTATCGTTCCGTTATTGATGTAATTGCCGACCCGAGGTCGCTTTGGAGGGAAGTCGAGCCTCCTGACAGCGATCCTTTCCGCAAGCAACACACTGCACACCAGCAGGTCGACTGCGGTGGCCTGCGGGTGATTGCTGCGAGCCGTCGCGGACGTTCGCACGCTCACGGCGGCAAGTTTCGTGAAGATGACTACTACATCGGTCATCACAAGCCATCCGGGCTAGTCGTCGTGGCGGTAGCCGACGGTGCAGGGTCTGCTGAACTTTCCCGTGAAGGATCACGGATAGCGGTTGAGACGGTTGTGACGGACATCCTTGCGGAACTTTGCGCAGAGGATGGCAGGGCATTTGACGATACGTTGGGAACCTTTGCCGAGGCTCTGGATGATGCGCCTGACGAAGAGAAATACGTGACTGGCGGTGCGTGCAAGAACCTCATGGGGGCGGTCTTCAGCAAGGCGGTCACCAACGCATTGGTGAAGATTGATGAAGCGGCTAGTGCAGCCAACAAGACTGCTCGTGATTTTGCAACGACACTTCTGGCGCTTGCAACGAAGCGCCTGCCGGATGGCCGGTTATTCGGCGCGGCATTCTGGGTTGGAGATGGGGCGCTGGCAACGTATGACCGAAATGGCAACATCCGGCTACTTGGGGAGCCTGACAGTGGTGAATTCGCGGGGCAGACGCGCTTCCTGACTGCTCGGGAAATAGACCCAAGTATTGTTGGCGGAAGAATAAGGGTCGGCATATGGTCTGGAATTTCACATGTGTTTCTCATGACTGACGGAGTATCCGATCCAAAGTTCGAAACCGATAACGAACTCAGGAGCCCTGAACGTTGGCAGGCACTCGTCAACGAGCTTTCGGCACTTGATGGCGGATTCGCGGCGGAGAATGCGAGTGCAGAATTGCTCAACTGGCTGCTTTTCTTCTCCCCTGGCAATCACGACGATCGTACGATTGCTTGCATCGTCCCAATGGCAAGGTAACTTGGAGTTTTTGATGCCGGATATCATCACTGCCACGACAAAGACAGGAAACACTGTTAAATACTACAGTGATAAACGCGCTGAGGGAGGGATGAAGGATGTGTACTTCTCTCCAGAGAAAAACTATGTCGTAGCATTATTTCGTGAGAAACAACCGGCGGACGCTTTGACCCGTCTTGAAATGATTTGCGGACGCTACCGCGAGAGCATATTTCAGCAGGCCGGCGGGGACTACTGGAAGGATTTCTATTGCTGGCCTGAGCAATGCCTTGAGAAGGATGGGCAGATTGGTGTGGTCGTCCCGTTCTACAGCAAGAAGTTTTTCTTCGACTATGGAGCGAAAAACGGTGACTCACTTGGGATCAAGGGCAAGGAGAAGCAAGGGAAGTGGTTCGCGAGCGCGAAACTCCGGCGCAAATACCTTGATCCGCGGGAGCTTGGCGACTGGAAGAACTATCTGACCGCATGCCTGCGTCTTTCCCGTGCAGTCAGGCGGCTCCATGCCGCCGGGCTTGCGCATTCAGATCTCTCTTACAAGAACGTCTTGATAGACCCAGTGACCGCAAGCGTTTGCATCATTGACATCGACGGCCTTGTTGTTCCTGGCAAGTTTCCGCCTGATGTCCTTGGCACCCCCGATTTCATTGCTCCTGAAGTGGTCAGGACAAATCACCTCAAAATAGATGATCCAAACCGTAAGTTGCCACGCATCGAAACGGACTTGCACGCGTTAGCCGTACTCATCTACATGTATCTGCTGTACCGACATCCGCTCCGGGGCAATAAGAACAACTCCCAGGTTACTGAAGATGACGAGCGCTTGATGATGGGAGAACGGGCTCTCTTCATTGAAGATGCGTCCGATCCATCCAACCGGATCAAGGAACCACAACTTCGTAAAGATGAACTGCCCTGGGTTGACACCACTGCCGTACCGTACACGGTCGTCGGGCCTCACCTCTCCCCGCTGTTTGAACGAGCCTTCGGTTCCGGGTTGCGTAACGCATCGGAGCGTCCAACAGCGAATGAATGGGAAACGGCTCTCATTAAAACCACCGATCTTATCCAACCATGTGCCAACCCATCGTGTGAGCAAAAATGGTATGTATTTGACAATACAACCCAGCCACGATGTCCATTCTGTAAGACCAGGTTTCGTGGATCATTGCCGATTTTGAATCTTTACTCTTCCCGACAGGGTTCCTTCAGGGATGACCGTCACCGAGTAATGGTCTGGACAGGCCAGTCGCTCTACCGATGGCACGTCAATTCGCTTGTTTCCCCTAACGAACGGTTGTCCGATGACGACAAGAAACGATTGGGATATTTCGTGTTCCACAATAACAAGTGGTTGCTGGTTAATGAAACGATGCAAGACTTGATGATCAACGATGCGTCGCTTCGGGCTGATCAGCGGATGGTTCCGATTGGCGGACACGTGGAGCTGGCTGATGGTCGGGAATTACTCTTGCAACGAGGTGAGGGGGGACGTCTGGCGAAAATCCAGCTTGTTATTGTTTGAAATGTTGACTTGAGAGTTTTGATGCGGGCGAGAGGACTTACGTGAATGCTAAAAGCATTTAGGAGATCATTCTTTTTTACCATCGTGTGTTTTGCTCTAGGTATAGGATATGGAATATACACTACTGATATTTTTAAAGGAATAAATATTGCAGTAAGTTTGACGGTACTTGCCATTCTTGAAGTTTCTCTTTCATTTGACAATGCGGTCGTCAACGCAACCGTTCTGCGTGGCATGACGCCGTGGTGGCGAACGGTGTTCCTCACGTGGGGCATCCTTATCGCGGTCTTTGGAATGAGGATCGTGTTTCCACTTCTGATCGTCGGCATTACTGCGAAACTTGGACCGGTTGAAGCGTTTCAACTGGCATTCTCGGAACCAACGCGCTACCAAACCATCTTGGAGAGCGCGCACATCAACATCATGGGCTTCGGAGGCGCATTTCTTTTCCTTGTAGGGCTGAAGTTCTTCTTTGATTCCGATAAGGATATTCACTGGATTGGATGGCTGGAGACGCTGCTGAAGAGGTTCGCTGACCTCGAGGCAGCTGAGATCATCTTGGTCCTCGGTGCCGCAAGCGCGGTCGCAGTTAACCTTCCGAGTTCAGACCAGGGTTTGTGGTTCATGATTAGCGCCCTCGCGGGCATATCCACGTATTTCGCAGTGAGCTGGATTGGTGACGCACTTGGGGGAGAAGGAGATGGCGAGGGTGCCACTGCAGTGGTTCGTTCTGGTCTCGGGGCATTCCTCTATTTGGAACTGGTTGACGCATCATTCTCCTTTGACGGGGTAATTGGGGCGTTCGCAGTCTCCAGCGACCTGATCGTTATTGCACTGGGCCTTGGCATAGGAGCCATGTTCGTACGGTCCCTGACGGTATTTCTGGTGGACAATGGTACGTTGCAGAGGTTCGTGTATTTGGAGCATGGTGCCTTCTGGGCCATTTTGACCCTTGCTGTTCTGATGTACGCATCTACGCTCACACATGTGCCGGAGTTAGTGACCGGGGGGGTAGGCGCCAGCTTGATCATCATTGCGGCTCTTTGGTCTCGCGTGTTCCCACGCGCTGAAGCTGACCAGGAAGAAGGCTGATGTATGTAACATTCCGTACTGACCGTATCGCGAATGTAGCGAAGGGGGCTGTACTTGCTTCTCGGTGAACTTTGGAGGAATCTGCTCGACGGCTTGAAAAAGGTAATGAACATCATTCTCGTCGAGATTTCGTCTCCTAACGAGCTCAGGCGTCAACGAACAAGGTTGGTACTGGTTGCCGCGGTTGTCGTTGCGGTCGTCATGTTGGCTTCGGGTGGACTTTTCATGAGGCTTGCGGGAGCGCTTATCCTGTGTGGAGGCGTCGGATTTATTCTAGGCTGGTTTTCGGCCAGACGATGACCGGGTTGGCGATTGTTGGCAACCGGTCACGGGTGTGTCACACTGCTGGAACTATTCGGATGTGGCACTTCCGGTTCTAACTAGCCATGCGCAGAACCCACCGTTTCTTGCAGTATTGTGTATTCAAAGGCAGTTGTGTCCCGCTTACCGAACTCGGCGTCCTCCACTACCCGACTGTCGTCCGGAAACCGGTTAAGGGATTGGATTGGTGGATTATCGGTTGGCACCATTCTTGTCTGGGTTGTGATCAAGGCAGCCGAGTCAGCATTTGATCTGGGAGCCCGCGAATTATGGGCTCGGGTGAGATCCGGTTCGGTGATCATGGATGATCGTGCTACTGGCCACAATGCAGATACTGCTACGGATAGTGACTGGGGGGTCGTTTAGTGGCGACTTGCGACTCTTTGGGAGGTTGACTGGCCACGCACGGTAACCCAACTCGAGGACTTTCTTGCTCGGCACCCGGGGCATGACCGGGCTCAACGCAAACTCTACGCCGCGAGGGTGTCCTTTGCGGAGACCCTTCGAGCTAAAGGAGATATGGAATCTGCCGCGGTCCAACTGGTGAGCGCCCGAAGTCTGTTTCCTGAACGTCGCGAGGCGCCTTCCGGGCTGCGAACCGTTGTAGCCGGCCCGCAGTGGCTGAATGCGACGATGGCAGCCTCCATAGCTGGTTCGGTCCAGGCTAGTAGTCAAGGAGGATCAGCGAGTGTTGTCCCAGCTGGTCAAAATCTCGAAGGCGTTAACAACGGGTCTGGTCAATCCGCATCCGGCCTAGATGCTAACAGCAATGCCTGATACGTGATGGCAACGGGTCTGGCGTGCTTGTCCATCATCAAGGGGCAGGCACGATTGACGGCTGCGACATCCTGAGGAACCTAAAGTCTGGCGTTGAGATCCGGACGTCGGGAAATCCAGTGGGTCGCACGTGCATATCACGAGATAGGAATGTATCGGGCGTGTTCGTTTGGAACGGATTAGGAACATCATCGGGAATTACGTTGGCAGGAAGCGCACGGGAAGTATGTGGCATTGAACCCACCGCTATGGTCGATCGGACAGGGAATATCGCAGGCTCCCAAAGATTGACAAAGGTTTGTATGTGGTCGATTTCCCGATGCACACTGGTGACGCACACTATATCATAAATGTAATACGACGCCGGGAAAAATAAGACTGGTGACCCTGTTGTATGGCCACCCACAATAGATTATTTAGATAGGCTAGCAGTGTCATTAGCACAACATACATCTTGGATTTTTGTAATATGTACTTTCGTAAGTGCAAGACCGAGATGTCTACAATGGCGCGATTTTGTGAACAATGTGGAAGTCCTGCTACAGAAGTGTTTGCCGATCCCGTGGGTGGTGCGCGTCGAATGACACCGGGCGAAGCCTTGGTCGCGATTGCGCGTGATCGGGACATTGATGCGCTTATCGTGCAGCCGGAGATGCTGCGCGGGCACCTGATGGACTACTGTGGCGGTGGCAACCGCCGGGAGTTAAACCTCTTGGTGTACTCGTGCCTGTCGCGCGTGCCGCAGGGACTGCGCGCACCATCGTCATCCGTGCTTCAGGCGGACCGCATCGCGGACCTGGCACGGCGCATGGTGGACGAGCATGACACGTCACCTGCAGGTGCACGCTGGGCTGTGGAGACGTGGGCACTGGCTCTGGGCGTGTCGACGGCACCGGTCACCGACCTGCGCGGGACCGAACCAGTCAGCGTGCCCGCGGATATCAGGCCAATAACCTACCAGTCAGCGCCGGCCCACTCCGATCCACGGACTGTAACACGCATCCCAGTCACAGACGCGCCAGTGAACATGACCTTCTCCCGGTTGCATCCAGTCGAAATTGCAAGATCAATCATCACTGGAGAATATGCCGGTGTCGTGATGACTGGGAGATATATGGGAAAAACGTTTCCGCCTCAGGAACCATGGTACATCTGCAGGATCCAACCAGTGAAGCCTGGTAATCCCAAGGGACAAGTAATTCTTCCCCAACCCGATCTTGCCAATCACAAAGATATGTTTTCTAATGAAGAAGGTCCATATACTCAAAATAGGTTGCAAGAAACTGTTAGAACTCTAGTTAAAAATGGCACCCTTCAGCCAGTAAAAGCCAAGCAAGGTACATTTTCAACTCCAACTGGAGCACAAGATTACACAGACAGTTATTTTGGTGGCGCAACCGATTCCACTGGCAAGCCATATGACGCATCAACGCATGCCTGGGGTTTAAAGACAAGAGACGGAAACCCTCTTGTAAAGATCAAGCAAGAAGATGGCACGCACATGCTTTGGGTTCATAAAAAAGATCGAGGATGGTTACCCACCATTGGACTAAACGAAGAAGGTTATGCAGACGTCAATGAACATCATTTAAACGACCCGACATTCGGAGGGAATACGTACCTGCAACATCAATCCGAAATGTTGGGGGAGGCATTGCCTGGAGAATTCCTGAGGCAGAATCATGGCGTTCTTTATCGACCAGGATCTTGGAAAAGAGAAGGAACGCTTGAAGATGTTCACGACAATACAGGACATCACGAAGGCGATCCATCAAAAGGCGCAATGACTTCCGAGAAAGCCGTTCAAATGGCGGGTCGTCCTGATGCCGAGGATCACGTTCGGGATCATTGGAACGAACGAACTGCAGGTTTGGCATCCTTGCTAGCTAGTCGGGGAGGCAATAACTTCACAGGCAGGTATGACCCAGGTATTCATTCAGGGCCGTCTTTTACTACCTAGTTTATAAATTGATAGCGTCTTGATTGCATTCAAAGTTTCAGACCCAAGCCCATAGCCCGTACCAGTCTGGTTTCCGTATTCGTTGATATCTCAGTTGCCATTGGCGGGCTTCCCACCCTACTCAATTGTGTTTGCCCAAATTCGATTTCCAGCGATAACAGTTCTAGTGAACTCTCGAACTTGGTGGTCAAAATCCGTCGGAGCAAACTCTTTCACCAGTCCTGATTGCAAGGTCAATCGAGACAAGCGCAATTTCCGGCCCATAGGAGCGGACTAAAGCCCGTATGGGTCAGGGCCGTGTTGGCCTCCAGTTCAAGTTGTTCCCGTGCCCGAACAGCACCTTCAATGAACGGATCGTGCGCACCTAGACTGCCAGGACACGGTCGGGACCGCGAACTGTGGAGTGAGCGGTAGCATATCTCTCGCTTCGACGAGACCCTTGATGTCCGGGACCAACCGACTTCCGTCAGGCATGGCCGCCGGTGCGGTCAGCAGCTCAATCGTGAGGATGCGAACCCACATTGTTTGGAAACTTGCCCGTGCCCGTTCCCACCAACGGACAGTGTGTCATGCAGCCCTGCTAAGATTAAGAATATCCACGTTTAACCTATTGAGCCTCACTCGTCGATTTCCATGAGAGCCGATAGTGTGGTACTTCTGAGTTAGCAGTCTATCTTCAAGTCCGCTCAACCCATCCCAAACCGCTGGATCCTGTGGTTCCCTTCGTCAGCAACCCACACGGTCCCATGTTCGTCGACCATGATCCCAGTCGGAGAGCTGAACTCCCCAAGGCCGGCGCCCTTCGCACCATCACCGCCTCCAGGCTTCCCTCCAACAATCCGCCATCCCTCGCCCGGTACCAGCATTTGGACTCGATGGTTCCCAAATTCCACCACCCACACGGCACCAGCTAACCCGGCTGCGATGCCAGCTGGTGATCTGAACTCGCCTATGCCCTTTCCGATCGAGCCTATCCCGCCTTCGTCCTTGCCACCACGAACGGTCCAAATCCCGTCTTGAGCCATGGTTTGCACCCGATGGTTGCCAGCGTCTGCTATCCAAACCGCGCCGTAGCCATCAACTGCTATCCCGGTGGGATAACGAAACTCTCCTAAGCCGGAGCCAATCGCAGCGCTTCCTCCTCCAATCTTCCCCGCAACAATTTGCCACGTTCCTACGGGCTCTAAAACCTGCACTCGATGGTTTCCATGCTCGACCACCCATACCGCGCCTTTCCCATCGACAGTAATGCACGTGGGAGTATTGAACTCCCCGGGGGAAATGCCAGCCGCAGCGGTCCCACGCAAGCGCTTACCACCTCTGATTTGCCATCGATCTTGCGGTGCCAGCGCCTGGATCCGGTGGTTTGCAGAATCCGCAACCCACACCGTGCCGTCACCGCTAAGAGTGACCCCACGCGGGACGCTGAACTCTCCAACGTCAGTGCCTTTCGCACGTTCGCCGCCTCCAGGTTTCCCTCCAGCAATTCGCCACCTTCCTCCCGATTCACGCACTTGGATCCGGTGGTTCATCGTGTCCGCCACCCAAATTTCGCCACTGGGACCTATTGCGACGCCGGTAGGAGCGCTAAATTCTCCGGGTGCAGTCCCTTTCGCACCGTCGCTACGTTTGGGTTCCTCACCAATGCTTTGCCACGTGCGTGAACCGAGCGCACTAGGTTGCTCGTCGATTGGCTTTGGCGGAAGTGTTGGGGAGGCAATGGTTTCGGGTGCCACTGAGGTTGTGCGCGCATAGGACACTAAACCGAGCCCTATGACGGTGCCTACTCCGCATAGCGACAGAAACAACCTACGCCGTGTCGCCGGAAGGGTGACGACTTGCGGTGCAGCCGCGCGCGATATTACTGGGGCAGGTTCACTCGAAAGAGCGAGAGCGGGCAACTCTGATGCACGGTCTGACTCGCGAACATTGAGAGCCTGCCAACTTGAAACAGACGTTTGCTGGTCAGTGGGCGTGTCCGCGAAAACACTCAATGCAAGTGCCCATGTCTCAACGGCCCACCGCGCACTTTCAGGTGAGGTGGCGTGATCATCGACCATACGCCGTGCCAGGTGAGAGATATGGTCCGTCTCAAATGCAGATGTTGACAAAGAAAGTAGACCGTGGGGAACTCGAGAGTGGCAGGCGTGGACAAGCAGATTGAATTCGCGGCGATTGCCCCCATTGCATAAGTCCATTAGGAGCCCTCGTAGGAGCTCCGGCTGCGTAATCAGTGCGTTTATGTCGCGATCACGCGCAATCGCGACCATGGCGTCTTGGGGGGTCATAGCGACCTAGGACGGTAACGGCGCCCAGCCGACAGACTACACTCATCGGTACACGAGAACCATCCTCGATGAACTGAACTGCGAACGCGTATGAGCAGTCCAAAGAACATCGGGACGAGCGAACTCATTAACTGTTGGGTGCCGCCTTCCCGGTACACTCCACCAAGGGTTCAAGGTCGGTTCATCGCGCGTACTTTAATACGATGTCGGTGATCGCAGTACGCAAGCTAGATGGCATGAAGGAGCCAATCGTGGCGTACATCCGGTTTCGCAACCATGCCCCCAAGGTTCACGAGGTTACGGGTGTGCAATCTATGTCTTACTGTGTTTATTGCACCAACGCCTACATGTGATGTGGCTACTTTTTGATTCTAACATAATAAGACTAGTCTATTAGATATTAATAGACAAGTTTAATTAAAAACGAAAAAGTATTTTTATTATCATAAAATGAATCCATAAATCTAAATGGTACTGTGTGTTTATGTATAGCTAGCAATTAGTAGCATACCTGCCTCCGTAAAGTCGGGCCCTTTGACGTGTGGCCGTCGCTGATTTGCATCCCGCAGCACAGAACTGGGTTGGTCAGGCGCCGACACGTTTGATGCGTCAAGCATCGCGCCTCCAAAGTTCGCGCTGGAAACTTCTGCCGAATGCATGTATGTGCCTTTCAGAATACGCCTTCGAAGATTGAATTCAATAATGACCCGCCGAACAAGGCCCCGACTGTCTCGTACCATCCGGTTAAGTATGCACCAAATAATGCGGTCTACAGAGGAGTTGCGCCATTTGGGTCCGTGTTGCTCAGGTTTTAGCCCGTAACGTTCCGCCGAGAACGATTGCTTTCTCACAGGTGTTATCGCGAATAGGCATCAGGCACGTAAAATAGGCCGTTTCGGAACTCAAGGATGTGGCTTTGAATTCTCTCACGGTTTGCATCACTCCCTAGCGAACCATCCGCTGGAACTTGCGGACGTTCTGACCGAAATGTCCACTTCTGGTGTCACCGAACTGGATGAGGCAGTCTCTTTAAGATCCGTACCGTTTGATGAGCGCGGTGCGTTGACGCTGCGTACAATATCTAAATGTTGTGCCATGCATGCGGCTCGCGTCTCACATCTGGAGCGCGCTTTTGTCATTCTTGCTCTACTCCGATCAACGGAGCGAACGGACCCCATGCAGGTGGTGGAACTCAACCCAGAGATTTGAGTGGTCTACGTCCAGACACCACGGACGGCGCTCCGCCTTCAGCTCAGTCCTCCATTCGTCCATTGACTTCCAAAAGACCGGAAACAAATGGGTTTTTGGTGGAGAAAGCGGGGCAGCGACCTGCAGGCACTCGCCTTGCGCGCAATGGGGTTCCATTCCTTGTCGGCACTTGCTTTTTGATCGTTGCTCTCGGGTTTATTTTTGCGACCGGTCGAGGACCCGAGCTTTTGTCGACGTTCGGCACCCCTACTCCCAGTAGTACTTCATCGCGTGTCTCGGACGTGCCTAGCGAGGTCTCTGCAGATTCTCGATGGCAGGAAATCCTCCTCAAGGTCAATGGCGTTTGGGGTCGGGATTGGCAGACCACTATTTCTCTGATAGACGCATTTCGTTCTTCTGCACCCGAGCATGACGAGTCTAAGCAGAAGCTGTACGACGCGCTAATCGCCTACGGCCAACTTTTAAATGGTGGCGGGGACACACAGAAGGCAACTGCCCAGTGGGTACGTGCGCGGGACCTCCTTCCAGGGCGGCCAGATGCGACCCTACTACTCGCATCTTTGACCCCGCTCGCGACTACAATACCGACTGCGACGCTGGTACCCACTTCGACGCCGGTGCCAAATATTCCTACAGCAGTGGTCGCATCACCGGTGCTGACCAATATTCCTGTGACTGGTCGATCTGGTAACGACGTGGTCAACAGGTGGTCGGCTTGGGGAACCAAGGGGACCGCGCCCGGGCAATTTGATGGCCCGAGGGGGATTGCGGTTGACAGGCAAGGAAACGTCTACGTGTCGGAATACGGCAACAATCGTATTCAGAAATTCTCAGCATCGGGTCAGTTGATTGAAGTCATCGGGCGACAAGGGGCACTTGCCGGTCAAATGGATCAGCCATTTGGGCTCTTCGTGGATCTCCGGGGAACGCTTTTTGTCGCAGAGTGGGGTAACAACCGGGTACAGCGGTTCGCGACCGCCGGCCAGCCAGCATATGTGTGGGGCAGCGCATCGGGACAAAAAAGTGCTGTGCGGGGCGAATTCAACTTTCCCCAAGGCATCGCCTTTGACGCCCAAGGAATGATGTACGTTACCGATGCGGGAAATCATCGCGTCCAGGTTTTTGCCCCGTCAGGACAGCTTCAGGCCGTTTGGGGTCAACGAGGTGACGCTCCGGGCCAGTTTTATGCTCCTGACGGGATTGCAATTGACGGAGCTGGCAACATCTACGTGACCGAATATGGCAACAACAGGGTTCAGGTGTTGTCGCCCGATGGTCGCCCATTGTTCATGTGGGGTTCCAGAGGCAGTGGAACGGGTGAATTCAGCGGTGCAGCGGGCGTGGTAATCGACCGCGTTGGAGACGTTTATGTTGCTGACCAAGGTAATGCTCGCATCCTTAAGTTTTCTGGGCGTGGCGTGCCATTAGGGTCTTGGGGGAGCGGTGTGAAGAGCACGGGGATTGGCCAGTTCAACACCCCAGTCGGCCTCGCGATTGGGCCGGACGGCAGTCTCTACGTCACCGACTTCGGCAATAACCGTGTGCAACGCCTGACACTGCCGTGATATGGATCAGAGCGTGTGCGAAATTCCACGTATGCCACAAATGTATGTAAGTGTACTTTCAGTGTGCTGATACGGCATTTGATAAACTAAACAATGTCTAATTGTGTAATCACATGAACCGTAATAGCGCATCTATAAATCTTTTTGCTTTTCTGTTAGCATTACGACTGTCGTTCCTGACTGATTTAGTTCATTCGTAATCCATGATCCGGTATTTACAGCATGCCGGGCGCATGGGAGGGAAGATGGACCAGTCGGCAGAAGACCGTGGATTGACGCGACCGCCGAACATCGTGGTGGTCCTCGCCGACGACTGGGGCTATGGCGACCTTGCGTGCCAGAACCCTGACAGCCGTGTTCCGACCCCGTTTTGTGATGGTCTTGCAAGCCAAGGCATGCGCTTCACCGACGCCCACACCGGCAGTGCAGTCTGCACACCGACCCGCTACGGACTGTTGACCGGTCGGTACGCGTGGCGGTCACG
>Ga0214923_10005224_pt1 | contig 15215 bp, 13 predicted proteins | sample LL1510_MetaG_FD_177993 | JGI IMG/M metagenome (GOLD analysis project Ga0214923, IMG submission 177993) | Freshwater microbial communities from Lake Lanier, Atlanta, Georgia, United States - LL-1510 | ecosystem: Environmental > Aquatic > Freshwater > Lake | place: USA: Georgia | collected...
AATATCATCCTTATAGAACACCTGATATGATAAAAGCGATGAACGTGTATAGGCAATGGTTAAAAAATAACTAGTTATTTTTTAGAATTAACTAGTTATTTTTTAGAATTAACTAGTTATTTTTTACAATCTTTATATGGTGCACAACTTGATTTCATTGAAAAACCTTTTATTTTTTTAGTTAAACATGTTTTTTTTGAAAATCTTCTTTTCTTGATATCAAATTCTTTATTATCTGATTTACGAGTACATTTTTTATCTTTCTTAGTAGTTTTACAACAATTTTTAGATTTTTTTGTATTCATTATATATTAGTAAATATTTAATTATTTTTAACACATTCTAATTCATTATATATATCATTTAAATAACAATCAACTGACGCTTCTTGTAATGCTTTTTCAAATTGTTTAACAATTTTATTTTTTTGCTCTGATAAATTCATTATATATTGGTCAATAGATACTTTAATTTCTGGATATGTTGCAATGTAAATATATACTTTTACATTTCGTTCCTCTTCTAATAGTTCTATATGAGAACAAAAACGATTGGCTCTTCCTATAACTTGTTCTAATCTTGATTGATTCCAATATGGTTCTAAAACATGTACTGCTCTAACTGCTTTTAATGTAACACCTTCCTTTATTGATGGACTACCTAAAATTATTTTTAATTTGTTCCCATATGAATTATCATGTCTGTTAAAAACATCTCTAATTTCATCTTTAAATTTCATCGTTTCATCGCCTGACCATATCGCAAATCTCTTTTTACCTGTACCATTATCTTTATAATTTTTATATCCAAATGCTTCTAAAATTCTTATAATTGTTTTTAATCCAGCATGTTCTTTAAAACCAGAATATATAAATATCTTTCCTTTTGTTCTCTTAATACTTATCATCATCTTATCCATTTTACAAGAATATTTTTGTAATTCATTTAATATTTTATTATCTGTTAGTGATTCTAATCCATCATCATTGATTTTTTTATTTGGATAAACAATATTAGATGTATATCTAGCACCTATATAGAAATTATTAGGTAAATCAGAAGCATTTAATGAATATGATAAATCATGATTTCCATTTTCATTGTCTTCTTTAATAACTTTTTTATATACATTTACCTGAAATTCACTCATTTCACATTCAACATATTTAATAGTCATATCTGGAAAAGTATATGGAGGAGCACCACCATAGTAACTTATATATCCTTTTACCATTTTTTTAAACAAGTCTAAATTTTTACAATTATAATATATTTTATCGCCCCTTTTTTTTTCTTCAATAAATGTTTTGTTAAATTTATCTATAGGAAAGTTTGGTGAAGGATTTAATAAATTTAATGTTAATGCAATTTCAATAGGTTTATCAAAAATTGGAGTGGCAGACATTAAAATAACTCGTAAATCTTTATTTTTACCATTATGTATTAAATTATATAGTTCATCATAATATGTTCCTTCTTCTGAAACCATATTTTGTATTTCATCAATAATTAATACACAATTATTTAATTTCATTTTTCCTTCTTTTGTTAGTTCGATAAATTTGTTATACGAATATATATCATAATATTCTTCTATTCTTTCATTTGCTCTATTAATTATTTCAATATATTCTTTATCATATGGTAAATATTTGGCAAGTTGTTTCTTTTCATCTTCTTTTAAATATTTACCGCACGAACCTCTTAATTCATTCATATATCCTCCTTTTAAAGAAGCAGGTAATACAACAACAATTCGTTTTAAATGTTTCCATTTTTCAGCAATTTGAATTGAAGCACATGTTTTTCCTGCACCAATCTTGTGATAAATCAAAAGTGATTTATATGGTGTTTTAGGATTTATATACTGTGATACAAAATCTTGTGGATATTGTAATTTAAATGCTTTTGGTTTACAGAAAGTTTCTATCTTTTCTTTTGTCTTTGGTATTTTATAGTCTTTATATATTTTGTTAATTTTATCATAAAATTTATTATCAGTAAGTAATGGATATTTACTCATATGTATATATAATAATATGAGATAAATTATTGAAATATAAAATAATAACTTTTGACATTATTATGCCAATGGATTACCTATTCTTATACCATTACTGTCAACTTCTAAAAAACCTTTACCTATTCCTACACCTTCTCTGTTAACATCTAAAAGACCTCTACCTATTCCTACACCTTGATTACCAATTTGTATCATTCCTTTACCAACATTTAAACCCGCATTACTGCTATATGTTAACCATATATTATTAAAGCTTGCATAATATCCAGAAATAAAAACTAGAATTAGTAAAGAGTATTTAGACCAAGACGCAATATCATCTTCATAATGTTCATTACGCATTTCTTGAACGAATATGTACAAATTTAAACCTAATACAGCTAAAGCAATCAAACTTGAAAAATTAAAAAAAGTGTCTCCCGTACTTGAACGATTTGAATAGATAATAAATAATGTTAATACTACTGATAAAGAAAATGACACAATATTATGTGTTCGTGTATTTAACATTTGATAACTCATTTTATATTATATATTTATAAAATAAAATTAAAATTAAAATTAAAATTTAGTGCTTTTTGTTCGAAAATTTTTAACAGATTTCTCATATTTCTTTTGTGGAACATATGTAATTGATGGATACGTTGTTTCACCACTTAATCCTGTTAATACATTCTTTAGAATATTACAAATATATCTTTCTCCTTTATCATTTGTTGTTGAAACCAAATATTTTAACAATTCTTCTGTATTACATTCTGACAATTTCTTATCATCATATTCTTTAATAACTTCTCTATAGTTAAATTGTAAAATACCTTTTTTTTGTTCTTTCTTAAAATGTTGAATAAATGGTTTTCTAGGAATAATTTCTTCTTTATTGTAAGTTATATTTCTCTTTTTAATTAAATTTGTATTAAATTTAATTTTCTTTTCATTACCATCTTCTTCTAGATATTCTGATGATTCAGAATCCGATACTTTTACATCTAAAACATTTGTTTCTAAATTAGTTGTTTCTTGAACAGATGGTTCTAGAACAGTAGTTTCTGGAACGGATGGTTCCAAATTAGTAGTTTCTGGAACTAACAATTCTTTATTTTTTTTATTAGTTTTATTAGTTTTAACAGTCTTCATTTCAGTAAGTCTGGCAGTTCTGGGCATTTTATGATTTATTAATATATATTATTTATTTATATTTATATTGTTATTATTTCAATTTTTATTTACTTCTATTCTATTATTACATTTATTTATTTCATTTATTAAATGACCTTTAAAAATATCCAATTGATTATTCGTATAGTTTTCATTTATCCAATCATTAATATCAATATTAGCAGATTTTAATAATTCATCTCTGATTGTTATGATATTTCTTGAATAATTACGAATCATATTCTTATAACTAATATTTTGTGATTTAACACCTGATAATAAATATTTAATTAATTTTTTTCTATCATATATATCATATGTAATTCTATTATCAACATACCAAATACACCACAATGCACAAAAACCACCTGGATCACCTATTCTTTGATTTTTATTTTCAAGTGAATCCATTATTTGAAAACTTATTTTAGATATATAATCTTCTGGTCTTATATATTTTATATTAGGATTTATTTCTATAAAAAGTTCTTGTATTGATATATCTAATTCGGTAGCATTGTAATTAAAACCAATAGGCATTGTTCCACCATGTGGTTCAAAACGTTCTACTTCATTTATTTTAATATCATATATTAAATAATTTGCATGAGAACCATTATCCATTTCAATACCTAAAGGAATTATAATAAATTTATTATTTTTACTTAAACAATCATTAAATATATTAATAAAATTATCTATTAGTAATAATTTATTGTTAACCCAAACAATTTCAAATTGTATAAAATTACAAAATTCATTATATTTATTAATTGATTTATAATAATTACATATTTTATTGTTATTTGTTATATTTTTATTAATAATTGAACAAGTATTATTATGTTTTTTCATAATAAAAATTAATCCTATTAATATATCTAATAATGTTCCAGTAAAAGTACAAATATCTAATTTAATACCTTCTTCAATTGTAATACATTTATCTATATTATTAGGATATGATTTATAACAATAATCAAGTTTCCCTTCTTTATATTTTTTAATATTTTCTGTTAATTTGCTTTTAATAACAATTTTACATTTAGAATATAAATCATCATCATCACTAACATCTCCTATATATTTGTTTTCTTCTTCCGTTAATTCATTAAAATTTTTACTACATATTTTATCTAATTCTTTTTTCCATTCTTTTCCTTCTTTTTTTAAATTATTTATATAACTTTCAACAATCAAATTAATAAATAAATCATAATCTTTATAATTTAAAATATCAATAACAGATAAATTTTCATAATTTTTAGCAAAAATATTTAATTTCTTTTTTTTTAATATATCAATATAATCTATCCATAAATTCTTTTTTACTAAATGATGAAGACATGTATTACCATTAATGTCTTGCATTGACAAATTTGAATATTCTATTAATTTATCAACATAATATTTATGAGATATTGTATAAGTATCAAATACTTCATGTAAAGCAATTTTACCATAAAAATTCCATAAATTTAAAAAATCTTTATTAGTAACGTTATTAAATATTAAATCAAAACAATCTGTATTATTATCACGTATACTATATATAATAGGTGTGTTTCCATATATATCTTGTATAGAACAATCTACATTGTTTTCTAGTAATAAATTTATTATTTGAATATTTTCCCAACCAATCGCATAATGTAATGGAGTAAATTCATTTTCCAAATTTTTAATATTTACATCTGCTTTATTGTCTATTAATATTTTAGTAATTTTATAATATTGATAATTTATTGCTATATGTAATGCGGTTTCTCCTTTTCTTGTCGGTGTATTAATATTTTTATATTTTTTTAATATTATATTTACTATTTTTTCATCATTTAATTTTACTGCATAATGTAATGATGACAAACCATTATTATCTGTAGTATATACATTTGAATTATATTTTAACAATAATTCAATAATATCTACATTTTTAAATAATATAGCATAATGTAATGGTATACATCCATTTAAATCTTTAATATCTACAACAAATGTTCCAAAACCTTTTATTGATTGTTGTAAAAATATTTCAACAATTTCATAGTAATTACCATTAATTGCTTCATATATAATAGAACGACCTAATTCATCTACAATATCATGTCTCATATTTTTTTTAAATATTTTTTTAACAATTTCAGGTTTATTATATTTAACTGCATATGTTAATAAAAAATTAGAATTTTCATCTTTAAAATTTAAATCATATTCATCCACTGTTTCTAACAATTCTAATGTTTTATTCCAATCTTGTTTTCTAATTGTTTCGAATAATGTTTTTATATTTGTATTATTCATTATAATATAATAAAATATACTTATTTATTGTAAATTAACTTTACAGAATATACTCATTCATTATAAATTTATTTTTTAGAATGAAAAATAGAATATATTTATTCTTGTAAAAAAAATGTTAATTTACTCATATAATAATTAAAAATCTTTTCTACTATTTCTTTTTTTGACATATGATAATGTCTAATATGTTGTAATGAATCATATATATTCATAAAACTTATTTTTCCAATTTCTACATTATTATTGTTTTCAGGTAATTTATTTTTAATTAATTCCGCAACATAATAAATATGTTTATAACTAATACCATCTGTTCCTATAACATTTTCTATAATAGGTTTTATATTATTTATTATTTTAATATCATTTCTCGAATATCCTGTTTCTTCTTCAAATTCTCTAATAGCACATTCTATATCTGTTTCATATTTTCCTTTTCTTCCTTTAGGAAATCCCCATTCTTCAAGATTATAATCTGGTTCAATATAACTGGTTATACATTGTAAATCAATTTCTTTTTTATCAGTACCTATATTTTTCAATATATCATATTTCGTTTTTGATATATTTTTTGTTTTACTTAATTTAATACTATCTGCTTTTTTTCCCCAGAATGAATTCCATAAATAATTAAAACCATTTTCTCCATATGTTATTGATAATTTAATATTATCAATTTCGGACTGCATCATAAGTCTAAATATATATAAAATATGTGTACTATTCATAGGTTCATACAATCCTCTTATAAATTGTACATATCCTAAACTGTATTTTCGACTTACCATTAAAAATTTAAATTCATTACATATATTTTTTGATAAACAAATCTTATTTTCAGTCAATGGTGTTTCTTCTATATTTTCTATATTTAATATATCAATATAATTATTTTCATCATGTATGTCAGGTATTTGTATATTATCATATTTAACCAATATTATACCCCAACTTGTAACAGGTTCAGGACAATTGTTAAATAAATGATTCATATTACCACAATTCATACAAAGTGTTTTATTTATTTTCTTACATAACATTATTTTATTAATACATATATACTATTTTATATTTTATATCAACACATTAATTTTCTAAAACATCTATACTATTTTATATCAACACATTAATTTTCTAAAACATCCTCTGTAATTATATTTTCAAATATTTCTTCTGTAAGAACATTTGTTTCATCATATTTATTAGAAATATCTTTTTCTACATCTGTATTTTCGGCAACATATTCCATTCTACCTATAACACTTATTTTTTCACTATTATGTGATATTTTTTTAGCATTTACACGTATCATAACATTTGTTCCTTTAACAATTGGTTTATCTAAAACTTCACCTTTTTTGTTTATTGGATAATATGCAGATTTTCTAAATTTAATATTATCTGTATTTATTTGTGATGGAACTATCAGAAAAACAATTGGTCCGTTAACAGCAATTATCATCATTGAATTAATTCCATATATAGTTCCCATTATCAAAGAATTTTTTATAGGATTACATAATCTACATTTAAATTTTGTTCTATATATTGCTGATGATGATATGTCTTCTGCACGAATAATACCACCTTTAACATTATCTATTTCATATACTTTATCTATATATCCATATTTTTGATAACATTTACCAACATATTTTTGTTCTATATTTCTTTTCACATTATCAATAATATTATTATTCATTTGATAAGGTGCAATTCTTATTTCAGTTTCTAAATAAGTCAAAAAATATGGACCACTCATTATTTATATATTATACTATATAAATATATGTTATTATATTATGTAAAAAAATCAATTTTTTTAAGATATCATTAATTGCCATATATTTTTATCTAATTTAAAACCATATTTGTCTAATATATTACTTTTTTCTTTTAAAATTGATTCATTTGTAATTTTAATAATATACGTGTCTTTATTATGTTCGACATCAATATTAATTTTATTCATTATTTTATCTTTAATTTCTTTAATAATATGTCTTACTCTATCTTCTAAATTATATGGAAATGGATAATCTGGATGATTAGATGGTATTCGAATATATGTTAATTTATCTCCTTTTTTATCAGTTGAATATTTTTCTTTATGTAATAATTTTTCTTGTATAATACTACAAACATCTTTTCTGGTCATATCATTATTAACTTTACCACCTAATTTAATTGCTACCTTATCTAAATATTCTTTTGTTTTTGAATTATCACATACAGAACCTTTAATTGATGGTATACCAGTTCCTCTCTTTTTATCTATTTTTGTAGGCATTTTAGGTCTAATTTTAAATACATCTGTTGCGTCATCATTATCATTTTTATCAATAATACCAACTATTTCATATTCATCTCTATTATCATAATATTCTTTTGTTATGTCATGATTAAATACAACTGATGTTTTATTTTTCTTTTTTTCTTTCTTTAATGAATTATATTTCTCTGAATTTGATAAATAATTATATAATGAGATTTCATTCCCTTTTATGTTTTTACTTTTTGACCTGTAATATAATGGTATATTTTCATTTTCATCAAATGGTTGAAAAATATAATATTTATTTCTGTAAATTAAATAACCTTCAACATTATTTTTATCAATAATAATATCTTTAAAATTATTAAAATCGTTTTCTGTAATAGGTAATAATATATCTAGTGCTTTATATACAAAAAAATCATCAAATATATCTTTTTGTTCATCATCATATAATTGTTTTACAGTATCAATAATGTCTCTCAATGTATAAACTGGATTTGTAATATACATATTCATAATATGTTTTTTGGTACGTTCAATTTCACTTTCTGCTAAACCTTTTGTAAATGTTGAATAATCTAATTCACTTTTTTTTAATAATCTATATAATTTTCTTTCTGGGTCATAATATTCAACATTTAATTTATTGTCATCACATTTATAATAACATTGTGTAAAATTACATATTGCTGGACATTCATTTGTTTTATGTTTTTCACAATCTTTATATTTAACAATTTCTTCATTAAACATATTACCATATTGATTTAATGGACAATCTATCGCCCTCTCTTTCATTGCTCTTTCAATTTTATTAATCAATAAATATTTTTGTTCTGATTTTTTATACATTTCTTCTTCTGAACTTAATATAGAACCGTCTGGATCTAATGATACAACATATTTATATACTTTAACTTCAGGATAAACATTTTCTTCACCCATAATTTTATAATGTGAACACCAACGAATTGCTCTCCCTACAACTTGATCCACTCTAGCAAAATTATGCCACACATCTAATATATGAACTTCACCAACATTTTTCATGTTAATACCTTCATTTAAAACACGTGAACCTAAAATAAATTTTATAAATTTACCTTCTTTATTATCAATTTTATTAAAAACATTATTTATAATCTTTTTTTTATCATTAGATAAATCATTTTCTACAACTTCCTCGCTTTCACTACCTGTTATAGATATAAATGTAGCCGGATAAAATTTATGTAAAGGTATTGTTTTATCATTATCTTCATCTTCATCAGAACTATCTTTATCTTCATCCGGACTATCGTTGTCAGAATTATCTTTATCATTTTGTCTATTCATTTTTGAATGTAATTTATGTTCTTTACCACAATAATAACATTTAGTATCATCATATATTTGATAACTATTAATATTTTCTTGATATTCTAAATATCCGTTATTCAATAAAATTTCTCTAAATACATCAATACCTACTTTAACAAGATTAGAATATATAAATGCTGTTTTAATACCTTTTTTACCAGCAAATAATCTATTTATTTTTTTTAAACAAGTATAAAACTTTATTGAAAAATGTTTTAAATATTTTAATTTTAAAAAACTACCTGAAATAGTTTTATTATCTTTACTCATATGTATTACATCCATTGTGGACTTGTTTTTAAAAAACTTTTCATTAACTAATTTATTAATGTCTTCATATGAACTTTTAAGTTGTTCTTTTACTGTACTTATACCATCATTTGAATAACACCCAATTAATGTTTTTCTATCTTTAGATAAACATGGAAAAACAATATTAGCAACTGCTTCTGATGATCTATCTAATGCATCATCTGTTTCTTTTATAGTAATATCATAAACATCTCGTTGAAAAGGTAACATATAACATCTAGTTACTTTTGTATATAATAAACCTCTAGGAACTTCACCCATATCTACACGTTTCGCAAATGTTAAAGGATCTTGTCCTCTCATATGTGAAACATAACCGTTTATCATATTTTTGAAATATTCTAAACCATCTTTTTTGAAATCCATTAAATGATTTCTATATGAATTAAATATTTTATCTATTTCCATTGGTGAGTCAATTGGTCTTAACATATTAATTAGTTCAACTATATCACTACCTAAATTTTTCATAGGTGTTGCTGTCATTAAAACAACTTTTAAATTTTTAGAAACTTTAATAATATGTTTAACTGCATCACCAAATGTATTACCAGTAAGATTATGTGCCTCATCTATTATTAAAACAGTATTATCCAAATTATATATCCTATCAACTGAAAAATCTCTTTCAAATTCTCCTTCTGCATTTTTTCTATATGTTTTTTTCATTTTATTATCTTTATCAAATGTTTTGTCAATATATTTTTCACCTGAAACTTTTTTATAAAAACTACGAAAACTCATTATTTTAATATTTTGTAAAGAACGATGAATAGCAGTTCTTTTATTGTTATCATTTTTATCAACATATTTATTTCCGGTACAATCTACTAAATGATTTAACCATGATTCTTTAATATTGGGACCAGGAACTAATATATATACATGAGTACCATATTTTTCTACCATAGGTCTAAATTTCTCAATTATTGCAACACCTACACATGTTTTACCGGAACCTAAACCATGAAATACTAACACACCTTTATATGGTGTATCTGGATTAATATATTTACTCAATGTTGTTTGATGAGGATGTAAAGAAAATTTAGCACCACATGTATTGTCTCGATATTCTTTGATAACAGAATAGTCTGTTTTATCATCAATCTTAGGTCTAATAGGTATTTTTGAACCATAATATTCTCTTTTTTTATATAATTTATATTGGATGTTATTATCACTGGGTAAAGGATAAGAATAATTCTTTTTCATCAATTCAATAGTATCTAAATTTATAACATTATCCATATTATTGTCAGTGTCTAATTCTATGTCACTCATTTAATAATATATAACAATAAAAAAATATGTGTCTAATAATGTTTTCATAAAACATTTACTTATTTTATAATGACTGAAAATATTTATAACTTCGATAAAAAGAAGAAACTAGCAACAAGAATTGAAAAACTAAAAAATAAAACACATCTACATCGCATTCGAAAAATTATTTTTGAAGAAAATCCTGATGCAACGTCTAGAAAAAGTCAAAATGGTTATTTAATGTATTTTCACAATTATACAAATGAAACATATATTAATATTGAAAATTATTTAAAAAGTATAGAAGAAAATAAAACAAAATCTATTTTTGGAACAAATGAATATTATACAGAAATAGATAGTATAAAAACTACAAATGTTGAAAGTAATGATACTGATTATGAAACTACACGTTCCCGTTTACGATTTTCTAATCAAGAAAAAAGATTAATTAAAAAAAGACAATATGCGGAAGAAGATGTTATTATAAAACAAGAATCTAATAAATTTGACGATAATGAAGAATAAATTTCACAAATTTCACAAAATTTATAAAAATTGAGTTCCATTCATTCCACCTATTTTTTATAAATTGTGTTCCATTCATTCCACCTAATTTTTATAAATTGTGTTCCATTCATTCCACCTAATTTTTATAAATTTCACAAAATTTATAAAAATTGTGTTCCATTCATTCCACCTAATTTTTATAAATTTCACAAAATTTATAAAAATTGAGTTCCATTTATTCCACCTAATTTTTATAAATTTCACAAAATTTATAAAAATTGAATAAACAAATATATATATATTTAATAACATACATATATTAATATTTAAAAATGAACTCTAACAAACAAACACTATCATTAGATGAATTAATTAATTTTATTGAGAAAAATCTAAATGATGTTGATACTGAAAAGGTATTATCAGAATCAGATACAGAAATAGTAGAAGAAAAAAAAGATATATCTGTTTTACAATATGATAAAATAGAAAATTTACAACTAAATAAATTAAATAATTTAAATACATTTTTTACAAATATTACAATAAAACATATTGGTGTTATTACACATATTGATATGTATGATGGGATTAATATTTCATACATTTCAAGTATTCTGTATTTATTATTAGATGGTATTGAAACATTAAATGAAAAAATAAGAATTGACATTATTGATTTAGTAATTAGAAGACTTATTGGTGAAGCTAGATATAATTTTGACAATTTTGAATATTCAAATTTAGGTTGGATAACAAAAGATTTTGTAAATAATATTAGAAAACTAATTGGTAATGAATTATTAAGATACGTTGCTGATTTTTTTAATGTTAATGTTTTTGTTATAGATGTTTTAAAAGATTGTTTAACATATAATGGAACAGAAAAATATATTAAATATAAAAAAAATTTATTTTTAGTTTTAATTGATAACAGTTACGAACCTGTTATTATTAACAATAAATATGAAGACTATAAATCACCTATTATTGAAAAAATAATAAGTGATAATATTGTTAAAGATAGTGATGTTCTAGAAGATTTAACTAAATATATAAATGTAGAAACTAATTTAGAGGTTGATACTAAAAAACCTGTTAGACGAACTCGTGTTAAGAAAACATAATATTATTACTAAAAACTATCTATTTTTGTTTATTTTTATAAAAATATATAATTCATAATTTTTTATATAAATTATGAATCAATAAAATTGAAAATAATATAATATGAGTATGTAATAAATAAATGTCTATATATTTTAATAATGTCACAGTCTATGGAAAACGACGAAATACTATTTAATAGATATAATAAAAGACAAGAAATTAATGTAACTGCCGTTTTAGAAGATAATAAAATTCCTATATCATGTCCTATTTTAACGGATGTTATAGATATAACAAAATATGATATACAACCCATGTTTACTAAATATGTTGATTTACCTAGATTCTCATTAGGTTTTCACCATTGGATACATGCTTCTAAATCAAAAACGGATGAAAATTTCAAGAAATTTGAAAATAAAAAGAAAGTATATCAAGTTGTTAATGGATATGAAAGATATGTTGATAATTATGATAAAAGTATCGGTATTATTTCAGAGAAATATGAAAAAAATATTTTATCACGTGCTTTTTATAAATTATGGGAAATATTATGTTATTATGATTTAATAGATAATACGCAATCAAATTTTGTTTCAGCACATTTAGCAGAAGGTCCTGGTTCTTTTGTGCAAGCTACTATATCATTTAGACAACAATATAGTAAAAATGTAAAGAACGATTCATATCATGCAATAACAATACATGGAGACAATGACGATGATGATAAAAATTCACATAAATTTTTTGTACATCCTAATTTAAAAGTTCATAAAACATATAGTAAAAATGTATCGCGAAGTAAGATAGATATAGATGACGGTGATTTAACATCTACTAAAACAATTACAAATTTTAAAAAAGAACTTGGTAATAAAGTAGATTTAGTTACTGGCGACGGTGGATTTGAATGGAACAATGAAAATATTCAGGAACAAGAATGTGCCTTATTAATATATTCACAAATTGTATGTGCTTTACAAATACAGAAAAAAGGGGGGTCATTTGTTCTTAAAATGTTTGAAATGTTTACTAAAATTAGTTGTAAATTTATAATCATTCTTAAATATTTCTATGAAACAGTTCATATAGTTAAACCTTTAACGAGTAGAGAATCAAATTCAGAAAGATATATTATATGTAAAAAATTTAAATTTAATGAAAATCCATATACTGATAAATTATTAAATGTATTAGATATGAATTTTTCAAATAATGCTTTTTTAAATGATATATTTCCAAGTATTATTTTACCTGAAAGTCTTTTATCAGAAATTCTAACAATTAATTTAGATTTAAGTAATTTACAATTTAGTGTAATAAATAAAATGATAGAATATATAGAAGAATCTGATTATTATGGTGATAAATATAATAATTTTAGAGATAGACAAATTAGATTAACAGATTATTGGGTATCTATTTTTATGTCTGATAAAAATATAGAAAATGCAAAAAAATTAATTACCGTATCTGAAAAATTATATAGTAGTAAATTAGAAAAAACAAATAAAACAATAATTTCTAATACTGTAATAAATATAAATAAAGTTTTAGAACCAGATAATAATTCGAAACCAATTAAAAAACCAGTTAAAACACCAAAACAAGTTAAAAAACGAAGTTAAAAGATATATTTATAGCGTTTTATTTATTGATAATAATATATATAATATTATTATATGGAAAAAGATAAAATGGAATTTATTTCAGAAAAAAATATGACTGATAAACAAAAAGCATTATTTGATAGAAAGTTATCTGTTGATGCTATTCCTGATTTGGATTTATTAACATCACATGTATGTGAAATATTAGAATATTTAGACAAACCTTCAACTGTTCAAATGTTAAAAACAAATCCAAGTGTTATAGAAGGATTATTAAACAATAAATATGCAGACACTGTTCCGTATAGTATTCTTAAATTATTATTAGATAGGGAAAATGTTGTAGAAAATACTAGAATGTTAATTTCATTATTTGAAAGACTTAATGATGCAAAAACTGGAAAAGTAGATTTAGAAGAATTACAAAAATCATTTGCTATTGAAATGCAAAAAAAGTATAAAATTGATGAAATTTACAGTAAGTTAGCACAAACAACTAATATTGATATGAAAGTTAAAAATTAATTCATATATTTTTTTATAAATGAATAAATTAAATGCTGTTAAACGTTTCTTAATTACATATAAAACATTTAGATTTGTATCAAATATTAGTAATAATGAATTATTAAACCAAATTTTATCAATTAAAATTCAAGATAAATATAAATCTATTGAAAATTTTTCAAATAATATTGATAAAATATTTGTAAAAGGTTTAACACATATGATAGAATGTAATGACACAAATAATGAATTATTTGAAATTTTTATTAAAACATATATCAGTTTAGAACATATATGTGATGAAACAGATATTTTTTTTACAGAATTAAGTAATGTGTTGAATAAACAAGTAGTTCCTATTAGCGAATGTTTAGATGAATTATATTCAATAAACAAGTCAGTTAATTTGTATTGAAGAAGATAATTTATTGTTAATATGTTGGTATATTTTGTTGATATAATCCAAGATTTAATTTTTTTTCAGTATTTAATGGAATATCATCACTTTTTTGTGAAGCAAAATATATTAATATTATTAAAAATACCAAAAATAATATTCCTCCAACTATTCCAAATATTATCCAAAACCAAGATTCTTTTTCATCTTCATCTTCATCTTCATCAGAATTATCACCAGAATTATCACCAGAATTACCACCAGAATTACCACCAGAATTACCACCAGAATTACCACCAGAATTACCACCAGAATTACCACCACCTCCAGAATTACCACCACCTCCAGAATTACCACCACCTCCAGAATTACCTCTACCAT
>Ga0214923_10005226_pt1 | contig 15210 bp, 8 predicted proteins | sample LL1510_MetaG_FD_177993 | JGI IMG/M metagenome (GOLD analysis project Ga0214923, IMG submission 177993) | Freshwater microbial communities from Lake Lanier, Atlanta, Georgia, United States - LL-1510 | ecosystem: Environmental > Aquatic > Freshwater > Lake | place: USA: Georgia | collected 2015-10-15
GGATGCCGTCCCGCATCGTGGCCCATCCGGCTGCGGTCGGGATGCGGGAGGCCACGGCGTGTCCGACCTGCGGCGTCACGTCGCCGCGGACACGGCGTGTGCTTTCGCTCCGTCGGCCCTGGCACCGGCCCCGGCGACCTGCAGTGCCCGCGAGCGATAGAGGAAATCGATGATGTTGCCCTCGTGGGGCTGCAGCCAATCGAGCTTCGTCGTGGGCACGGGGCCGAGGTTGAGCCGATCGATGTGGGTGCACGCGATCAGCCGCTCGCGGAACGCCTCGTCCTCCGTGATCGCGGTTCCGACGAGGGTCGGGCCGATCGCGTCGAGCACGCGGTCCTGGGAACACTCGACCACGCTCACGAAGGGGAACATGTACTCCGCCCGCGCGATCTCCGGCTCCGGGCCCGTGCAGTGGGCGACCACGGGCCGCAGCCAGCCGCAGCGCTCGTGCTCGACGAAACGCGGACCATACGACGCCGTCGCATCGGTCACGCCCGGCGCCTTGAGCAGCCCCTCGATCTGTCCCCAGATCGCCTTGGCGGCGCCGGGAATGGTGAAGGCTGCGAGCTTTGCATCCGGATCGTCCGGCGGCTTCACCTCGGTCGGGCCGAGCCGCGCGGCGAGGGCCGCGGCGATCTCCTTCGTGTGACGGCTCGCGTAGATCGCCGAGGCGTTGATGCAGCCGCGGCCGCTGTTGATCGCGACGCTCTCCGCCATCACGTCGACGTACCGCTCCCAGTCGTCGACGCAATCGTCGCCGAGGATGATCTTCGAGAAGCCGGGCCCGTGCACCTGCACGTTGGGGTTGGCACGGTACTGCTCCACCGTCTTGGCGCTGCCGAAGATCATGCTGCGGCGGCAGGCCGCGAGGATGCCCGCGCCCACGTCGGTCGCACCCGGATAGAGCCCGATCGCCTCGGACGGAATCCCCGCCTCGACCATGCAGGCGGCCATGCGGTAGGGCGTCCACGGTTCCTGGCTGCCCGGCTTCATGACGAGGCCGACGCCCAGCGCGATCACCGGCAGCCAGAGCGTGTGCACGCCGGGAGAGTTCGAGGGGAGCACCAGGCCGAGCACGGGCGACTGCGCCTGGTAGCTCACGGTGACGCCGCGATGCTCCACGCCATGGCCCGTCCAGAGGATCGTCGGATCGAGGCCACGCGACAGCGCGTCGAGGATGCGGTCCATGTTCGAGAGCACGAACATGTTCTTCTGCATGTTGGCCCGGCAGAGCGACTCGGGCAGGCCGGTGGTCGCCGACTGCTGCTTCACGAAGTCCTCGGGCGCCTGCTTCGTGTCACCGACGGTGACCGTGCCGTGCGCGTAGAGATTGCCCGCCGTCTGCAGCCGCTCGACGATCTCCTCGGGCTCGATCGCGAGGAGCGCGCGGCGGGCGTTGGCGGACTTCTGCAGATCGCGGCCGACGATGGCGCCGCCGACCTGGCTCACCTCGGCGACCGGTTCGCCGGTGAGGAAATGGACGAGCGTCTCGCGCTCGAGCGACTCGTAGGGCTTGCCGAAACGCCAGGCGGGCAGGTGCATGAGCAGGTTCCTCGAAGTCGTCGATGTCCACCGGAGTCTAGCCGACCGTCGCACCGGCCACGGAGGACGAACGTGGCGGTCAGTAGACGCCGACGGTGGTGGTGGCGGCGAGCTCGCGGAAGGGGCGGACGCCACTGATGCCGTCCCACGGATAGTGCACGTACGGCCGCTCCCGCTCCCCCTCGTCGCGTTCGAGGAAGCCGGGAATGAACGTCTCCTTCGTGAGGGTCGTCAGGCGGACGCGGCCGGTCCCCCCGTAGGGCACCACGCGGTCGAGGTCGTCGAAGTCCACCACCTCGATCACGGCCCGCGGCTGGGGCGCGTAGTAGGCGATCGTGTAGCCGTCGGCCGGGACCACGGGCCTCGAGGCCGCCAGGCCCATGAGCGTGTTGCCGTAGGTGGGCGTCATGTACGCGCCGTCGAGCAGTTCCTCGACCGCGAAGCGTGTCCACTGGGGCGTGAACTCGGTGCCGCCGGAGAAGATGCCGGTGATGCCGGCCTTCCGGATCGTGGTGCCCTTCTTCTCGAGCGCGATCGCGAGCGATTCGAGGAGCTTCGGCGTCGTGAACATGCAGCGGACGTCGTGGCCCGCCTCGAGAATCGTGATCGCCTGATCGATGCAGTGCTGCTTGTAGGCCTCGAGGTGCTCCATCCATCCCTTCTGGATGAGCTTGATCACCCAGCGCGGGTCGAGGTCCACGCAGAAGCAGATGCCGCCACGGTACTGCGCGAGGTGCTCGATCGAGAGCCGCAGCCGCCGCGGACCCGAGGGACCGAGCATGAGCCAGTTGGCCCCCTTCGGGAAATACTCGTCGGGCAGCGTGTGGCTGAACTCCTCGTAGTCGGTGCGGAAATCGCGGCTGTTCACCCGCGACTTGGGGATGCCCGTCGTGCCACCGGTCTCGAAGACGTACATCGGCTGGTCGGCCATGCCCTTCGGCACCCAGCGGCGCACCGGTCCTCCGCGGAGCCACTCGTCCTCGAACGGCGGAAACTTCCTGAGGTCGTCGAAGCCCTTGACGTCCTCGAGCGGATCGAACGGCAGTGATGCGGCGCGCTCGAGCCAGAACGGGCAGCCCGTGGACGGGTGGAAGTGCCAGGCCATCATCTCGACGGTGTGGGCGTCGAGCCGGGCACGGGCCGCAGCGACGGCCGCGTCGGCGGCGACCTCGAAGACGGGGGCGGCGGGGGAGGCGACCGAAGCCATGCGGGAGCACCTCGAGCGTGAAGGGAAGAGAAGACGGGAATCGGCGGGGCAGGTGGCGGACTGGCGGGCAGAAGCATCAGCCCTCGGCGGACGCCTCGGACTGCGGGAGCGGGGCGCCGAGCTGGCCGAACAGTTGCAGCACGCCGTTGAAGTGGGCGAGGCGGGGACCGTAGCGGTCGATGAACTCGCCGAGGGCGTACTCGCTGTCGGTGAAGTCGTCGGCGTTTTCGGCAGCCTCCTGCGCGATGCTCGCCAGGAACTCCGTGTGAACCCTCGACAGCGACTCTGCCGCACGGCGGCACGACGTGGCGAGTTCGGGATTGGCCTCCCTCCACGTCTTGAGTTCCGCGGCCCGCTGCCGCTGCTGGAGCGACACCTGGGCGAGCAGTTCGGTGAGGAGGTCGCAGCTCCGCCGCTGCTGGGCGACCATCTCCTGAAGGAGCCGGTTGGTTTCGGAGAGATCGCCGGTGGGGCCGCTCCTCGCCGGAGGTCCGGCCGAGCCGGCCGAGATGTCGACGCGGGTGAAGAGCGGCGGAACGTCGTTCATGAGTTCCCTCGCGGAGGTCCGTCGGCCACGCGACGCCCTCCCATCGTAGGCTCCACCCTTCGGTTTTTCCACGGTCGGCCGCATGGGCCACGCCGCCGTCCCCGTTTACCGCGCCCCTCGACCCGCGACGAGCGGGGAGACGGTGGGCTCAAGCCTCCGGGCCGACGGACCGATCCACTGGTCGGTCGGGCCGGGTCGCTCGAAGTCGCAGGGATGGGCAGCACATGGGCGAGCAGGCGGTCGAGGGAACGACCTACGGGTTTCTCACGGCGGTGGAATCGGGCTCGCACGGCGTGTTCGGCGGCTACCTGCTCGTCGACGCGCTCGGTCGCCCGGTCGAGTTTCACTGCACCGCGCCGGTCAAGGTCTCCCGCGCCCAGCAGATCCTCTACGGCCCGACGCTGACGGGGCACCTCCATGGCCGGCAGATCGGCGGCGCCCTCTTGGAAGAGGCGGGAGCGACGCCGGTCGTCGTCCTCACCGATTCCGAGGCGATGCTCCACGTGCGGCCGCACACGTCCCTGCCCGTCGTGCTCGTGCGGCGATGCGGCGACGAGGCGTCGGGTGACGGCGGCGGTGCCTTGGTCGTCGGCCACGCGCTCGTCACGCCGCCGGCTGACGCGGGCGGTGTCGTGAGCCACCTCGAGGCGCTCGCGGCGGCCGTCGATCTCTGCGAGCCGTTCGAGCGGATTCGCGCGGCGATCGACGAGGCCCAGCGGCACTGACACGGTCGCGCGATGCCCGAGGAGGGTCGGGGGCCGCACGGCGCGACCGTGGGCGAAGCGGCGACGAAAGGACGGTGGGGCGATGGCGGTGACCGCACGAGCTGACGAGGGACTGCCGGCACGCCCCGCCGTGCGGTCCCTGCGCATCGACGCGCTGAACTGGCCCGCGATCGCCGTCTCGCGGACGCACCTGCCGGCGGTCGGGCGTCCCGACGTGCTGAGTCTGCCGGTGGAATCATCCGCGGTGCAGGTGCTCTCGCTGCCGCTTGCGGCCGCACGTCCCAAGGTGAGCCGGTTTCGCTTCGCCGTGCCGGCTGCACCGCCGACGGCCGTCGACGCGGCTCGGCGCGGGGAGGCCGCCCCGATCGCGCGTGCCGCCGTTCCCCCAGGCGACGATCCGAGCATGCCCCGTCGCACGCGGCTCGCCCCGCCGCGCGACGTCGTCAAGCTGTCGGAGCGGTTCTTCTACCTGCTGCAGCCTGATCTCGAGACGATGCTGCAGGCAGGCCGACTCGAATTTCCGCGGCGTCCGTTCCCGTTCCAGCTCGATGGCATGGCGTTCCTCGTGCCCCGGCATGGTGCGGTGCTCGCCGACGAGATGGGGCTCGGGAAGTCGATGCAGGCGATCTCGTCGATCCGGCTGCTCGTGCGCGGGGGTGAGGCCCGCCGCGTGCTCGTCGCATGTCCGAAGGGGCTCGTTTCCAACTGGGTGCGCGAGCTGGCCGACTGGGCGCCCGAGCTCGTCGTGGCGGTGATCGAGGGGGACCCGGAACGCCGTCGCTGGCAGTGGGCCCTTCCGGAGGTGCCCGTGAAGCTCGCCAACTACGAGGTGCTCGTGCGCGACCGTGACCTCGTGGCCGACCTCGGCCTCGAGTTCGACCTCGTCGTCCTCGACGAGGCGCAGCGGATCAAGAATCGCGCGAGCCAGACCAACCAGGCGGTCTGTGCCGTCTCGCGCCGCCGGTCGTGGGCCCTCACCGGCACACCCGTCGAGAACTCCGCCGACGACCTCTACGGCATCTTCGACTTCGTCGCCCCCGGCCATCTCGCCGACGGCATGACCCCGCGGGAACTGTCCGGGGCGGTGTCCGATCATGTTCTGCGACGCACGAAGGACAGGGTGCTCGACGACATGCCTCCGCGGCTCGACCGCGACGAACGGATCGAACTCGGCCCCGAGCAGCGGGAGACCTACCGGCTGGCGGAGGAGGAGGGCGTGCTGCGGCTCTCCGCGCTCGGCGGCGAGGCGACGATCCGCCATGTCTTCGAGCTCGTCCTCAGGCTCAAGCAGATCTGCAACTTCGACACCGCGACGGGGGAGAGCGCGAAGCTCGCCAGGCTCGAGGCGGAGCTCGAGGAGGTGAAGGCGAGCGGCCGGAAGGCCCTCGTCTTCAGCCAGTGGACCGAGACGCTCGGCCGGCTGCGGAAGGGGCTCGCGCGCTTCGGGGCGATCGAGTACCACGGGGGCATGTCGACCACGGCCCGCGACGCCGCCATCGCCCGGTTCCGGTCCGACCCGCGGCACTCGGTGCTGCTCCTCTCCTACGGTGCGGGCGCCGTCGGTCTGAATCTGCAGTTTTCGCAGTACGTCTTCCTGTTCGACCGGTGGTGGAATCCGGCGGTCGAGGATCAGGCGATCAACCGCGCCCACCGCATCGGTGCGGCCGGTGCCGTGACCGTCACACGGTTTCTCGCGGCGGAGACGATCGAGGAGCGGATCGACGAGGTGCTCAGACGCAAGCGTGATCTCTTCGAGCAGATCCTCTCGCAGGCCGACGCCCCGGCGGCGAGCGGCCTGACGGCCGAGGAGCTCTTCGCGCTCTTCAGGCTCGTGCCGCCCCGCCGCGACATGCAGGCCGAAGACGCCGCGATCGCGGCCTGACCCGGCGCGCTCCCGTCGCGCCGCGCAGGTGTCGCGTGGCGCGACACCGATGCGGCGTGAACGCGGTTTGTCCGCGTCGCTCCACGATGCCGTGGCGCGCCTGCAAGCCTGTCGCCGCCTGGCCGGTTGTCCTCTCGACTCGACGGCGCGTACGAATCGAATGACGAGGCCACCGCGGGCGTCACGCGAGTGCCGTCGGCGGGGCAACGTCACACCACACACGTCGGACAACGAGTCGAGGGAGCAGCCCGGCAGCGCCGGGAGGTTTCGCGACGCGTGAGCCGGCGCGAGCGAGAGCCTTCGGGCGATCGATCGCGCCGGCTTTTTCGTTTTATCGGGCCGTTATCACCTCCTGGAGACACGAGCCATGAGTCCGTGCGACACATGTTTCCCGCCCCGTGCTCACGCTCGGCGTCGTGCGACGAGGAAGCCGTCCTGCCGTGGCCGTCGGGAGCAGGCCGTCGTGGCGGGGGCCGAATGGCTCGAGTCTCGGTTGGCCCTGGCGATCGTCACCCCGTTCACGGAGGTCTTCAGCGCGAACCTGACGGGCAACATCACCTTCGCCTCCAACACGCTGATGACTTCTCCGGCCAGCGGCGGCCAGACGGCGATCGACGCCCGCCAAGGGATCGGCCCGGATCAGGTGCTCAATGACGATTTCTGGAACATGGCCTACGTGGACGTGGACTCCGATGGCGCGACGTTCAACTCCAGTTCGGCTGATCTGGTGGTTCCCTCCGGTGCGGTCGTGGAGTTTGCCCGGCTTTACTGGGGAGGTCGCGCCGCGAACACCGTCCCCAACTCCCTCCTCGAGACGGTGAAATTCAAGGTCGGAGCGGGTGCCTACTCGACGCTCACGGGGTCACTGGTCGGCAAGGTGATCGGGGGCGTATCGAATCGCCCGGACAATCCGCAGACGTACCAGAGTTATGCGGACGTGACGAGTCTCGTGACCGGGGCCGGAACCTTCACCGTGGCGAACGTGCAGGGGCAGGAGGGGGCGAAAAACACGTGCAACGGCTGGTCACTCGTGGTCGCCTACTCCGCACCTGGCACGCCCGGCGAGGTGCCGCGCAACCTCACGGTGTTCCAAGGATTTGCAGACGTCAGCAATGATTCCCTCGCCGATCGCAACGTGACGATTCCCTACTCGGGTTTCCAGGCGCCCCAGACCGGGCCGGTCAATGCCACGCTCGGCTTCGTCACGTACGAAGGTGACCTCGGGATCGCGGGCGATCAGGCCTACTTCAAGAGTCAATCGAGCGCATCCGAGACGCTGCTCGCGGACGCGCCGGCGATTCCCCCCAACAACTTCTTCAACAGCACGATTTCCAACCGCGGTCTGCTGGTGACGTCGAAGAATCCGGACTACGTCAATCAGTTCGGCTTCGACGCCGACCTCGTGACGGCTGATGGCATCATCCAGAACGGCGATACTGCGGCTCAGATTCGCGTCACCAGCACCCAGGACCAGTACTACCCGGGTGTGATCACGAGTGCCATCGACATCTACCAACCGGGCATCTCGGTGACGAAGACGGTCGAGGACCTCAACGGCGGGGTGGTCGATCCCGGCGACACGCTGCGGTACACGGTGCAGGTCAGCAACGCGGCCGGGCTTTTCGACGGCGCGACCAACGTGGTGCTCGACGATCTCATTCCCGGGAATACGACGTATGTTCCCGGGAGTCTCGAGATCACCGCCGGCGCGAATGCAGGGCCAAAGACAGATCCCCTGGATGCGGATCAAGCGGAGTTCACGGGGGCCGCGGTGCGTTTTCGGCTCGGCGCCGGGGCGACGGGGACGCCCACTGTTCAGGGGGGTACGCTGGCCCCGGGCGAATCGACGACCGTGAGGTTCAGGGTTCAGGTGAATCCGGCGATCATCGGCGGCACGACGATCACGAACACGGCAGTCGTCTCCTACCGGTCGCAGACGTTCGATGTGCCTGACAAAAAGCTGGGAACGGTCAGCATCGACTGTCCGGCGGTCGACCTCGCCATCACGAAGGGGGGTGATGTCGCCGTCGTAACGGCCGGCGACGGGGTCAATCACACGTACACGATCACCGTCAAGAACATGAGCAGCTCGGCCGCGAACAACGTGGTCGTTGCGGACACGTGGCCGGCCGGGTTCGTGCCAGGCACCATCGTCCCCGGCGTTGGTTCGGTCACGGGACCCGATCCGGTGACAGGAAACTTCACATGGACGATCGGAACCCTGGCGGGAATGTCGTCGGCCACTCTCACGGCCCAGTACACGGTGCCGGCGAGCACACCCGCGAGCACCAAGACGAACAAGGTCGTCGTCACGACCAGTACGTACGAGAGGAATCCTGAGAACAATACCGCGACATTTGACACGACGGTGGTGACCAACGCGGTGCTCGCGATCGAGAAGACGGATGAGCCGGACCCGGTGACGGCTGGCGGGGAGGATTTCACGTACACGATCAGGGTGACGAACACGGGGCTGAGCGATGCCCAGGGCGTGGTGGTGGTGGACGACCTGCCGGCGGGGTTCGTGACGACGGGATTTTCGGGTCCGGGGACGCTTCCGGCGGTGGGCGCGGATCCGTTCACGTGGACGATCGGGACGCTGGTGAAGGGTGCGACGGCGCAGCTCGTGGTGACGTACCGGGTGAACTCGAACGTGGCGCCGGGCACGTACCGCAACACCGCGACGGCATCGAGCCCGACGGATAGAGAGGGGCCCCGCGAGGCGTTTTGTGACACGACGGTGGTGACCAATGCGGTGCTCGCGATCACGAAGACGGCCAAGGAGCCGACGGTGACGGCTGGCCAGGGCGGGTACACGTACACGCTGACGGTGTCGAACACCGGTCCGAGCGACGCGACGAACGTGAACGTGGTGGACACGCTTCCCGGTGGGTTCACGGCGACGGCGTTCAATCCCGCGGCCGGCGTGCTGCCGGTGTCGCCGACGTCAGGTCCGTTCACATGGACGATCGGGACGGTGGCGGCTGGCACGACGAAGGTTTTGGAGGTGACGTACGCGGTGGCCGCAGGCGTGCCCGCGGGCCCGGCGACGAACACGGCGGACGTGCGGATCGGAGAGCAGGTTCAGGGTACGGCGACTGCGACCGTCACCGTGGGGCTCGTGGGCGATCTCGGGATCGAGAAGACGGGGCCGGCCACGGCGATCCCCGGCACGGCGATCTCATACACGTTCGTGGTGACGAATGGCGGTCCGAGCGACGTGGTGGATGCCCTGGTGAACGACGCGTTACCAGCTGGCATCGTCAACGCGAGTTGGAACGCGACATACTCACCGGGTTCCAGTGGTCCGGCGGCCGGGACGGGATCGCTGGCCGGTGTTCTCGTCACCCTGCTGGCCGGGGGAACGGGCACCTTCACCATCACCGGCTCGATCGATCCGCTCGCGACGGGCGTGCTCGTGAATACCTCGACGGTCTCGCCTCCGGAGGGCGTCACCGACCCGAATCCGGGCAACGAGACATCGACGGTGACGACGCAACTGGTGCCGACGGCCGATCTGGCGGCGGCAAAGCAGAGGACGAGCGCCACCCCCACGGCCGGGTCGCCGGTGACGTACGAGATCGTGGTGACGAACCTCGGTCCCAGTTCGGTGACCAGCTTCGGGATCGTGGACGTGACGACGCCGGCCCTCGTCGGGGCGGGCACCAGCGTGGACCGGGGGACGTACGACCCGCTGACGGGTGTGTGGACGGCGGCCGCGGGCGACTCCCTCGGGAGCGGTGGGACCGTGACGTTCACGTTGAGCGGGACGATTCCGGCAGGCGCGACCGGGACGCTCACCAATACGGTGACGGTGTCGCCGCCTGCGGGGGTCACCGATCCCAACCCGGACAACAACACCGCGACCGTGACCGATCCGATCGCCGCGATCTCCAGCCTCACGATCGTGAAGACCGGCGACATCACCTACAAGGCAGGCGGATTCCTCGCGTTTCAGGTCGTCGTGACGAACCGCGGGCCGAGTTTTGCAACCGGTGTCCGCGTCGTCGATGCGCTGCCGTCGGGCGTCGTGAACTGGAGCTGGCAGGTGACGTATGTCGGCGTCGGGTCGCAAACCACCGACGGCAGCCCGGACTCCGTGACTGCCAGTGCGGCCGGGATCGACAAGCTGATGAACCTGGCGGTGAACGGCACCGCGACGTTCACGATCACCGCGCTGACGCAGACCGGATTCACGAGCGACATCTCCAACACCGCACAGGCGTCGATCGGCGGCACGACCGTGTCTTCGACCTGGACGAGCGCCTTCGACGGGCCGATCAATCCGGAATCTGATCTGCCGGGGCTCGTGCTGGGCAGTGACGACGGGTGCAACGGGGAGCCGTTCGTGCGGCTCGTCGATCCGGAGACAGGCGACATCACCGGTGCGTTCCTCGCCTACGAGGCCTCGTTCCGCGGCAGCGTGCGGGTGGCGACGGGCGACGTCACGGGCGACGGCATCGCCGAGATCATCGTGGGTCCCGGCCGCAACCGCGTCGGCGAGATTCGGGTGTTCACGCCGCAGGGGGTCGAATTGCCCGCCTTCCGCACGCTGCCGTTCGGCTCCCGCTATCGCGGCGGCGTCGAGGTGGCGGTGGGCGATGTGAATGGCGACGGCATCGGCGACATCGTGGCCGGCATGTCGAGCGGGATCGGTCGGGTCAGCGTTTTCCTCGTCGACCCGACGGCCGCCGATCCCGTGGCGAGCACGCCGTTTCGCACGTTCCGGGGTGCACCGGGCTCCTACCGCGGTGGCGTGATGATCGCGGCGGGGGACGTGGGCAGTTTTGCCAGTGGCACGCTGCAGTCCGCGGCGGCCGACGGGCGAGCCGAGATCATCGTGGGCCTCAATGCCGGACGGGCGGCGCTCGTGCGGGTATTCGACGTCGCCGGCAGCCCGCGCGTCGTGCAGACGATCCGCCCCTTCGGCGGCGGCTTCAGCGGTGGCGTGACGCTGTCCACCGCGCTCTACGAGTCGGCCACGGTGTCGAGCATTCTCGTCGGCGCCGGACGCGGCGGGAACTCCGTCGTCGAGGTGTACGACGGGCAGACGGGCGGCCAGGTCGCGAGGCTCCAGGCATTCGCGTCGTTCGCCAAGCCGAACGCCGCCGTCTTCGCCGCGGCGCTCGACCTCGACGGGGATGGCGTCGTGAATGACGTGTACGGCGTGCAGGGTAGGGCGGGTGGCGGTGGCACGCGGGGCGTGAAGCAGTTCGATCGTGCGACGAGCGTCACCTCGACGCTGACCGACGCGGCCGTCCTCGTGCCGCCAATGCGCATCGCACCGATCGTGCTGCGCGTGCTGACGTGAGCGGAACGACGAATGCCCGGGTCGCCCGTCGAGCGACTCGGCACCGGCGACATCTGCCGTGTCGCCGGTGCCGGCCTCTGTCTGCGGTCATCCGTGACCGCCTGTCACCACCTCGCCTCGAGGCCGAGGTTCGCACCATGCATGAAGATGCCACCGCCGGAGGAGAGGCCCGTGCCGGCTCCCGCGACGTTGGCGAAGTCGAACTGGTTCGGAGCCAGTGCCAGCCCGTCGATCCAGATCAGGTTGTAGCCGGCGCGAATGCCCCAGATGTCGGTCAGCCGGTAGATGGCCGAGAGGTTGATGTCGCCGATGAAGCTGACGACGCCGCCGGTGCTCGAGAGGGCGGGCCGCTGCACGAACCCGGTGTAGTCGACGAGCTGGAGCTGGATCTGCTCCTGCGCGTTGCCGAGGATGCCGGCCTTCGCCCAGCCCTCGAACGCCCAGCGTTCCCAGGTCCAGCGCGTGCGATTGCCGACCTGGGCCCCGAACATGTTGTTGCGGGTCTGCACCCCGTAGGGAACGCTCCGGTACGCGCCCGACTCCTCGAGGCAGCAGAGCACGTCGAGAGCAGCCGACTCCTCGACGCCGACGTATCGAAAGCCCATCAGCCAGTCCACGGTGCGCCAGGCGCCGGTCGGTGTGCGCCACTCCGTCCACGTGCGGAAGACGTTGGCCTCGGCGCTGTTGATCACGGAGGTGTACCTGAACGAGGCGACTTCACCGTCCGACGTGAGGACGCCACCGATGGGCTGTGGCATTTGCAGGAACTGCTGCGACCCGAACGAGCCCACCGTCGCGGTGGCGGCCTGCCCGTAGACGCCGAAGTAGCCGAGCTCCCAGCCGTGCTCGCAGGGCTGTCGTTGGCCGTAGAAGGCACGCACGCCTTCGCTGAAGGGAAACTGCGCGTCGCGGGCCGTCAGCAGGGGTGCACCGTCACCGACGCTCGTGATGAGCGGTCGGCCCGACGCCTGATTGTCGCGACCCCAGAAGAGGGCATCCGTCAATCCGTACGCGGTCCACATCGGAGCCGGAAACGTGGGCACGTTCCCCGCGGCCACCTCGCTGATCTTCAGGGGTTCGAAAAGCGGCGGGCTCGGCAGCGCCGTCTCCGCCACGACTCCCCGTCCCGTCAGCATCGCCGCGCCCGCCAGCACGAGCACCATCCGGCCTGTGCGTCCTCTCCAGCCTCGTGTCGTCTTCATGAAACAGCGTCCCCCGGGTATCTCTGACTCGTTGCCGCATCCGCAGCCCGGCCGCCGTCAATGACGGCACCCCCTTGCCGGAATGGGCTACCCCCATCCAAGGGGGTGTGCTGGAGGAGTGTTCGGCGTCCGCCGTCCGCTTCGTGAGGGTGGGTCCGCCACGTTCGCTTTGCCCCGGCGGCGCAGGATGATTCAATCACGTGGACCGTGCGGTCCGTGCCCCGACGCCCACCGGGCCGGCCCCGCCTGCCCAGTCCGCCCGACCACCGGCTTCTGGTGCCGTGCGCCCTCCTCGGAGCGCGCGGCATCCCGACGCCTCGAGACGACCCCTCATGCCCAGCGTCTACGACTACGACGTCCTCGTCGTCGGGGCCGGCCACGCCGGCGTCGAGGCGGCGTGCGCCGCGGCGAGGCTTGGCGCGAGAACGGCCCTCCTCACGGCCAACTGCGACACCGTCGGGCAGATGAGCTGCAACCCGGCGATCGGCGGCGTCGGCAAGGCCCAGCTCGTGCGCGAGGTCGATGCCCTCGGCGGCGTGATGGCCCGGGCGATCGACGCGACGGGCATCCAGTTTCGCGTGCTCAACCGCTCGAAGGGGCCGGCGATGCACGGGCCGCGGGCACAGGCCGACAAAAGGCTCTACCAGATGGAGGTGAAGCGGATCGTCGAGGAGACGGCGAACCTCCACCTGCGGCAGGAGACGGTCGAAGGGCTCGTGGTCGAGCCTCGGCCGATCGCGTCGCCGGGTGAACCGCCGTGGCGGGTGACCGGCCTGCGGGTGCGCGGCGATGCGGAATATCGGGCCGCCGCGGTCGTGCTCACCACCGGCACGTTTCTGCAGGCGATCATGCACGTCGGGGAGTCGACCACGGCGGGCGGCCGCGCCGGCGAGGGCACGACCGCGGGCCTGAGCCGGTCGCTCGCCGAACTCGGCCTCCGGATCGATCGCTTCAAGACGGGCACGCCCTGCCGCCTGGCCGCCGCGTCGATCGACTTCTCCCGCCTCGAGGTGCAGCCCGGCGACGACGACCCGCAGCCGTTCTCGTTCCTCACCGACACGATCGAGCAGGAGCAGCTCGTCTGCTGGATCACGCGGACCACCCCCGAGATCCACGACCTCATCCGGGCCAACCTCCATCGCGCGCCGATGTTCTCCGGACAGATCGATTCCCGCGGGCCGCGCTACTGCCCGAGCATCGAGGACAAGGTCGTCCGCTTCGCGGACCGCGAGAGCCACCAGCTCTTCCTCGAGCCCGAGGGAAGGCACACGCGGGAGATCTACGTCAACGGCATCTCCACGAGCCTGCCGCGCGACGTGCAGGATGCGATGATCCGTCTCGTGCCCGGCCTCGAGCGGGCGGTGATCATGCGCTACGGCTACGCCGTCGAGTACGACTACTGCCCGCCGGACCAGCTCGCCGCGAGCCTCGCCTGCAAGCGGGTGATGGGGCTGTTTCTCGCCGGCCAGATCAACGGCACGACCGGGTACGAGGAGGCGGCGGCGCAGGGGCTCGTCGCCGGGGCCAACGCGGCGCTCGCGGTCGCCGGCCGCGACCCGCTCGTGCTCGACCGCCACGAGGCCTACATCGGCGTCCTCGTCGACGACCTCGTCACCCGTGGCGTGGACGAGCCGTACCGCATGTTCACGAGCCGCGCCGAGCACCGGCTCGCCCTGCGGCACGACAACGCCGACCGCCGGCTGACGCCGCGGGCCGCCGTGCTCGGACTCGCCGGGCCGCAGCGGGCCGCCCGTGTGGCCATGAAGACCGCCGCGATCGAGGCCGCGCATGCGACGCTCACCGCGCGCCGCCTGGACGGTACGCCGCTCGCCGACCTGCTCAAGCGGCCCGAGTGGGCCTGGGCCGACTGCGTGGCGGCGGCCCCGGAACTGCGTGGCGTGCCGGCCGACGTCGCGTCGCAGATCATGCACGATGTGCGGTACGCCGGGTATGTCGCGCTCGACCGTGAGCGGATCGAGCGGCAGCGAAGGCACGCCGAGCGGCCGATCCCCGAGGGCTTCGACTACGCCGGCGTGCGGCACCTCCGCGCGGAGGCACGGGAACAGCTCGATCGCATCCGCCCGCGCACGCTCGGCCAGGCAGGCCGGGTACGCGGCGTCACGCCGGCCGATCTCGCGCTCGTGCTCGTGCATCTCGAAGGCCGTGGCGCCTGATGCGGATCATCCACATCACCGCCGGCGCCGGTGGCCGCATCTGCGGGTCGTGCCTGCACGACAACGCGCTCGTGCGGGCCCTGCGGCGGCGCGGCCGTGACGCGCTGCTCGTGCCCGCCTACGTGCCCACGACGACCGACGAGGAAAACGTCGCCGAGTCGCGGGTGGTCATGGGGGGCGTGAACGTGTGGCTCCAGGAGCATGTCCCGCTCTTCCGCCACACGCCGGCGCTCTTCGACCGATGGCTCGACGCGCCGGCGCTGCTGCGCTGGCTGTCGGGGCGCACCGGCGGCACGCGTCCGGCGGACCTCGGCGCGCTCACGGTGTCGACGCTCGAGGGGGAACGGGGGCACCAGCGGAAGGAGGTCGCAAAGCTCGCCCACTGGCTCGCGTCGGAGGCACGGCCTGACGTCGTGCACCTTTCGAACGCTCTGCTCATGGGCCTGGCACGCACGGTGAAGTCGACGGTACGGGCGCCGACCGTGTGCACGCTGTCGGGCGAGGACATCTTCATCGAGAAGATTCGGCCGCCGCACTACGCCCGCATCCGCGCACTGCTCCGCGAGCGGGCCGCCGATGTCGATCGCTTCGTCGCCCTCGACGCGTTCTATGCCGGCTTC